>ENA-OWOZ01000012-OWOZ01000012.1-bioreactor-metagenome-genome-assembly--contig:-NODE-12-length-257553-cov-7.741184_pt1 | contig 257553 bp, 228 predicted proteins | sample MGYA00238140_ERZ651804 | MGnify/ENA primary metagenome ERZ651804 (study PRJEB26910, sample SAMN07631232) | bioreactor metagenome | isolation source: Switchgrass digestor | place: USA: Dartmouth...
TTGTTGTATTTTCGTGATGCCTTGGATACACCATACTTCATCGCATAATTAATTAGGGATTGCCTGTACTTCATGTCTTGTGTTATTCTATTCATGCAGGAATAGGCACTTCCTTTCGGTGAAATTTGTTGTGGTAACATAATTCTACCTTATGTGCCTTATTCCTGCTATTATTTTTTCCCCTCACTGTCCAATATGTATTGTAACCCTACAAATAATTTAGCCAAAATTTTAAATAACACTTGAAAACTATCCATTACTGTGGTAAACTACCCGAGTGACTATGGCAGTCCTCTGCCGCCCAATGATTTCATGCGGCATGAATGCCTGTAAAGAAGGGAGGATGTTGATATGGACCTTATCCAGGCTGTTGCTCAGCCATATATGAAAAAAGAGATTCCGTCCTTCCGCATCGGAGATACCGTGCGTGTCAGCGTAAAGGTCAAGGAAGGCAACAGGGAAAGAATCCAGGCTTTTGAAGGCACCGTCATCGCCAGAAAGCATGGCGGCATTCAGGAGACCTTTACAGTTCGCCGTATTTCGTACGGCATAGGAGTCGAGAAAGTCTTTCCTTTACACTCCCCGACAATTGTCGATATCACTGTCGTAAGACGTGGTAAAGTAAGAAGAGCAAAGCTTTACTACCTGAGAGACAGAGTCGGAAAACAAGCAAAAGTCAAAGAAAAGATCTAACAGGAAAAAGGGGGGAACATTCCTCCCTTTTTGCGTTATTGAGCTGTCGGAATTTTTGACATTGTATGGTATTGCGCAGACAAATGTTGTATAATAAATGATACGTATAATGATTCGCTCAAGCCTTACAATGTACAGTGGAAGGAATCAATCTGCATGGACGAAAAGAACAATCAACTGCAGCCCGACCGGTCAGACCGTTCCAAACAGCAAGATCACGGCGCTGAAGCGCCTGTGGATGCATATGACGAGAATTCAGGTCTTGAGGAATTTCCTGATGAAATTTCGGATCTTCATGACATGTCAGCCGGCTCCGGCTTAACGGACAGCCCCGCAGTTTCGCATTTTGACGAGACGGAATCCGGGGACATGGAGGAAAGCCCGGACCTGCCGGGAGGTTTATCGACAGGAGAATACGGTTTTGCCGGCGAGCTTTACGAATGGGCGCAGGCACTGGTGTACTCTGTTGTTTTTGTTGTCGTACTGTTTACATTCTTCGTCAGGATCATCGGCGTTGACGGCACCTCTATGGAACCCACGCTGCACGACAGCGATAAAATCGTAGTTACAAACATCCTTTACACGCCTAAGCAGGGCGATATAGTCGTGCTCAGGAAAAAAAGCTTTGTGGAAAAACCCATCGTAAAAAGGGTAATAGCAACAGAAGGGCAAACCGTTGACATAGATTTTGTGACACATAAAGTGTGGGTAGACGGAGAGCTGCTTGAAGAGCCGTATATCAAAGCACCAACCTCGAGGGAAGGAGACATGACGTTTCCGGTAACGGTACCTGAAGGATGTATTTTCGTCCTGGGAGACAACCGCAACAACAGCGCGGACAGCAGGTTATCCAGGCTTGGAGTCGTGGACAACCGCTATGTACTTGGTCGCGTTATTTTCCGTGTCTATCCGTTCGGTAAGGCCGGAAAAGTTGAGTAGCCGGTATACGGCAGCAAATCGCTATAATACTGAAAGGATTGCATGACGTGAATATTCAGTGGTATCCCGGACACATGGCAAAAACAAAAAGGATGATAGCCGAGAATCTGAGGCTCGTCGATGTCGTCTGCGAGGTCATCGATTCACGGATACCCGTTTCAAGCCGCAACCCGGATATCAACTCGCTGACGGGCGGGAAGCCGCGTGTGATCATACTCAACCGGAGTGACCAGGCAGACCCTGCCGAGACTGCGCTTTGGTCCAAAAAGCTGTCCGGAGAAGCAAGATGCGTGATCGAAACCGACAGCAAAACCGGCAGGGGAGTCAACAGGTTTGCCGACGCGGTCCGTAAGGCGGCGGAAGACAAGCTCAGAAGAGCGGCCGAAAAAAACACGAATGCTATTATCCGTGCCATGATTTTGGGAGTTCCCAATGTGGGCAAGTCGTCACTCATCAACAGGATAGTTGGCGGCAGGAGAGCTAAGACGGAGGACAGGCCGGGAGTTACAAGGGGCAAGCAGTGGTTTACGGTAGAGCGGAATCTGGAACTTCTTGATACACCGGGTATCCTGTGGCCGAAATTTGAAGACCCTGTCACGGGTATGATGCTCGCATTCACGGGTGCTATCCGCGACGAAATAATAGATACCGAGGAGCTTGCGGCTAAACTCATGGAACTTCTGGCAGAAAGATATCCGAAGGCGATCGAAGCCCGGTATAAGGTCAGGCCGGAGGGAAGCGGATACGACATCCTCACCGCCGCAGCGATAAAAAGAGGCTGCATCGTATCGGGAGGAGAGCCGGACATTACCCGGATATCCGCCATAGTCCTGGACGAGTACCGAAGCGGGAAGCTGGGCCGGTTTACGTTGGAAAAATGCACGTTAGACGGCAGTGACGATATAACAGGATGATCGACATATTTGACCAGGGATTTGTTGGGATATATGGACTTATACGATTATGAACAGCGACTTAAGGAGAATTTCGGCTACAATGTGATATGCGGGACCGACGAAGCCGGAAGGGGGCCCCTTGCCGGATCGGTATATGCTGCCGCTGTCGTGCTGAACGGATCGACCATCGACGGGCTTGACGATTCCAAGAAGTTGTCTGAAGCAAGAAGGGAAAAGCTGTACGATGAGATTTGCAGGAAAACTGTATATGCAGTCTCATCCGCAAGTGTCGGTGAAATCGAAAAGTACAACATCCTTGGTGCGTCTCAACTGGCGATGAGGAGAGCGGTGGAAGCGCTTTGCGCTAAACTTTCTATAGATGCGGTGTTCGTGGACGGCAATATTGCCCGCGGGTTTTCTTTGCCGGCCGTCTGCGTTGTAGGCGGTGACAGAAAATGTGCCTCGATCGCGGCGGCTTCAATATTGGCAAAAGTGACGCGCGACCGTGAGATGGTGAAACTGGACAGCCTATATCCGGGTTATGGATTTGCAAAGCACAAAGGTTATCCCACTAAACAACACTATGAGGCAATAGCAAAACTCGGACCGTCACCCGTACATAGGATGTATTTCCTGAAAAAGTTCTATAAAAAGGAGTGCGGGGATCAAGGAGGGCAGTACGAACACTCTTCCGGTACGAATATACATATTGACCGCGGGAAATTAGGTGAAAATATAGCTGTCGGATATCTCGAAAGGAAAGGATATAAGCTCGTTGAGCGGAATTTCCGTTCATATGCCGGAGAGATCGACCTGATATTTGCTTACGGAAACGACCTGGTCTTCGTGGAGGTAAAGCTGCGTAAGGATCGCGGATTTGCCGACGCTGCGGACTTTGTGGATTCCAGGAAGAGGCAGAAAATAAGGAAAACTGCGGAGTACTGGCTGATGACGCACGACTCTGCGCTCCAGCCTAGGTTCGACGTTGTTGAAATATATGATGACGGCCGTTTGACCGGGGACACCGGCGATATAGCGGATTTTGAAATAAACCACATAATAGGTGCGTTCTGAATTGGAGGCAGATCATGTATTATATAAGCACTCGCAACAGAGCCATGCGTGTTCGCGCCCATGAGGCGATTTTACAGGGACTTGCTCCGGACGGCGGCCTCTTTGTACCCGAACGATTTCCCGAACTTGATACTGAGGATTTGAAGCGGTTATGCGCCATGGATTTCGTAGATCGGGTCAGGTTTATTTTGTCTCTGTATCTGGATGATTTTTCGGCAGATGAAATCTCAGGCTTTGCCGCTGATGCATACAGCCCGTCAAAGTTTCCTGCGGCGAACGGCGAACGCGAGGTTGCTCCGACACGGCAGGCTCCGGTCTCCAAGGTCGGCAATGAATACTTTCTGGAGCTCTGGCACGGTCCGACATGCGCTTTCAAGGACATGGCGCTGCAAATGCTTCCGAGGCTTCTGAGCGCATCCCTGGAGAAGTCCGGCAGAAGGAGCAATGTTTTGATCCTGACTGCCACATCGGGTGACACCGGAAAAGCGGCTTTGGAAGGATTCAAAGATGTTGAACGCACGAAAATAATGGTATTTTATCCTGCCCAGGGCGTTTCCGAGATACAAGCCCTTCAGATGATATCCCAGGATGGAGGAAATGTTTTTGTCCAGGCGGTAAAGGGTAATTTTGACGACGCACAGTCAGGCGTCAAGAGGATCTTTACGGATACCAGGCTCAACGCGGAGCTTGATGCGATCGGCTGGACATTGTCATCGGCGAATTCGATAAACTGGGGGAGACTGCTGCCTCAGATCGTGTACTATGTATCAGCTTACTGCGACCTCGTATCAGGAGGGGAGATCGAACCGGGTGCACCGGTGAATTTCTGCGTCCCCACAGGTAATTTCGGAAACATTCTTGCGGCCTGTTATGCAAGAAAAATGGGTCTTCCTGTAGGCAAACTGATCTGCGCATCAAATGACAACAACATCCTCACCGACTTTATACGTGAAGGCGTATACGACACAAAACGAGACTTTTACTGCACGATTTCTCCTTCAATGGATATACTTATATCCAGTAACCTTGAACGGCTTCTGTTTGATGTCCTCGGGGAGGACGATGCTGCTGTACGGTCTTACATGAAAGAACTGGCTGAAAGCGGAGCCTACAGGATACCGGAAAGTGTCCTGCATGATATCCAGGAAAAATTATGGGCTGATTTCAGCACAGAAGAGGAAACCAGGGAAAGCATCCGGCAGGTCTGGTCACAACACGGATACCTTATCGATCCGCATACTGCGGTCGCTGTAAATGTTTCAGGAAAATACAAGGCTCGTGCAAACGACAGCACACCAAACGTCATTGTCTCGACCGCAAATCCATACAAGTTTTGTGAAGCTGTGCTTGACGCAATAGGCGGTAAACCGGGTCCGGAAAGCAGAAATTATAGCGGGATAGAGCTGATTGACCTGCTTCACGAAGTCACGGGAGTGCCGATACCCGGACCGATCGCCATGCTAAAAAATTCAAGAGTGAGATTTTCAGGTGAGATATCAAAAGACGAAATGCCGGAATGCGTGATGGATTTTGCGCATAAAATGTGATCCGTCTTTTGCGTGATCATAAAAGACGGATCTGATAGGCTGAAATCAGTTCAGCAGGCTCTAGGTTTTGCTTGTAAAGGTTTCGCAAAGGGTTTCGGTTTTGCTTTTCGGGTTTTCTGTTTCCATCCGGACCGCTATCGTATCGGCCATGCAGCGGTTTCCCTTAGTGTGGAAGACGCAGGTGTCGACGCTGCAAACAACTCCGTCAAGAGGTTTTCTGCTGGTGTCTTTATTCATTTTTTTGCTCCTTTTATATATATTTGATTGGTGCACTATTAATATGCGTAGTCAAAGAGGCATATATTCGCGACTGACCTGATGCGTTGACAGTATATTTCGACCACTGATATGGAGGATCAGATGTCACTTTATGCAATTGGTGACCTGCACCTGTCTACAGGTACCGATAAGCCTATGGATGTCTTCGGAGGTGCGTGGGAAAATTATGCTGAAAAAATAAAGAATGGATTCAGTGAACTTGGCGAAGAGGATACGGTAGTGCTCTGCGGCGATCTGTCCTGGGGTAAAAGCCTTGAGGAGTCCCTCGGCGATTTTCGCTTTATAGATCAGCTTCCTTCAAGAAAGATCCTTCTCAAAGGCAACCATGATTATTGGTGGACGACTGTATCCAAAATGAAGAATTTTTTTCAAAAGCATGGGATCGAAGGTTTCGATATTCTCCACAATAACTGCATATTATTGGAAGGCGTTGCGATATGCGGCACCAGAGGCTGGTTTTTTGAAGATGATTTCTCCGATAACCATGACAGGAAGGTATATCAGCGCGAATTGATGAGACTTGAGGCATCCCTGAAGGAAGGAAAGGCGTCGGGGGCAGACAGGATTTTTGCTTTTCTTCATTATCCTCCGCTAACTTTGGACTATGCATGCGAAGAAATCATCGATCTGTTGGTGAAATATGATGTGGAGATATGCTGCTACGGACATTTGCATGGCAACAGCCACAGGAGGGCGGTGACGGGAAAAAGGCACAGGATCGATTTCAAACTGGTGTCTGCTGATTATGTAGGTTTCAAACCGGTAAAAATTCTTTAAAAAGTATGGAAAAATCATTCTGTATCTGATAAAATATGTTAGATTGTTCTGTAGTCGCTGTGCGGCTGCGTTATTGTCAGGAGGATCATTTCATCAATGAACGTAAAGAGTAAAGAGAAAAAAGAAAAGAGCATCGTTGAACTTACGATCGAAGTTACGAAAGAGGAATTCGAACAGGCCTGTGTAGCCGCGTACAAAAAGAGGGTCAGGGACATTGCGATCCCCGGATTCCGCAAGGGCAAAGCTCCCCGGAAAATGATCGAGAGGATGTACGGAGAATCCTTCTTCTGGGAAGACGCGGTGAACGAATCGTATCCAAAGGCATACGAGAGCGCCATCAAAGAGACCGGTCTTGACCCGGTCGGCAGGGCGGATATGGAAATAGTGGACATATCGCGCGACGGATACACCTTCATAGCAAAGGTCCCGGTAAAACCGGAAGTATCGATTGCCGACTACAAGGGCATTGAAGCTGAAAAGCCGGTCGTCAGCGTCAATGATGAAGAAGTCGACGCCGAGATCGAACGCCTGCGCAAAAGAAATGCCCGCATAGAAACGGTGGAGCGTGATATAAAAGTTGGAGATACGGCAGTAATAGACTTTGAGGGCTTTAAGGACGGAGTACCGTTTGAGGGCGGCAAAGGCGAAAAATACAACCTTGAGATAGGATCGAATTCATTCATTCCCGGTTTCGAGGACAAACTTGTAGGCGCTAAAGCCGGAGACGAGCTTGACATAGAACTGACCTTCCCGGAACAGTACCATGCCGAAGAGCTTGCAGGCAAAGACGTTGTCTTTAAGGTAAAGGTCCATGAGGTCAAGGAATCGATCCTGCCCGAGCTCGACGACGAGTTTGCGAAGGATGTTTCGGAATTCGATACTTTGGAGCAGCTGAGGGAAGACATTAAGGCCAACCTCCTCAAGACCAGGGAGGAAGCTGCAGACAGCGCCTTTGAAAATGCCGTTTTCGGCAAACTGGTCGAGAAGCTGCAGGCCGACATACCTGAAGCCATGATAGACAGCCGGCTGGATTCGATCATTGAGGATCTTGCGTACCGTATAAGCTCGCAGGGCGTCCCGTTTGAAAAATACCTGGAATTGATGGGCATGGATATCGAAGGCCTCAGGTCGTTCTACAGGCCCCAGGCCGAGTACCAGGTAAAGCTGAACCTGTCGCTTGAGAAGATCGCCGAGCTTGAAAATCTGGAAGTCGGTACTGAAGAGATCGAAGAAGAATATAATAAGTTAGCCGAACAGTATAAGATCGAACTTGACAAGGTTAAGATATTGATATCTGAAGAAGGAATGAAGTCAGATCTGCTCTTGAGGAAAGCAGCCGGCTTTGTTAAAGACAATGCCGTAGCGGTAGCCCCTTCTGAAAAAGCCGAAACAGAGGGCGAGGATAACTCCGACAAGGCAGCCGACGAAAGCAGCAAGCCCAAGACAAGAAAGACAAAGTCCGGGGCAAAATCTTCAAAGAGTAAAGCGGCAAAATCTGAGGAAAAGGCCGGCCAGGAAGCTGCAGGCGACCCTGAAAACGCGGATGCCGAAGAATAACAGCTTCTTGTAACGGAACTGAAACCTTTAACTACAGAAAGATAAACTTCTCCGGGAAAGAATATCGTGTAGCTGCAAAGATCCGAATACTTACCGGGAAGCTGTGAAGTAAGTTTAGGTTTTGCATTGTACAAACGCTGTAAGGAGTGAATAATATGAGTCTAGTGCCAATCGTCGTTGAGCAAACTAGCAGAGGAGAACGGTCTTACGATATATACTCCCGCCTCCTCAATGACCGTATCGTTTTCCTGTCCGAAGAGGTCAATGATACGACCGCAAGCCTTGTTGTAGCCCAGCTTCTCTATCTGGAAGCCCAGGATCCCGATAAGGACATCCAGTTCTATATCAACAGCCCTGGCGGTTCCGTATCCGCCGGAATGGCTATTTACGACACGATGCAATATATAAAATGCGATGTATCCACGATTTGCGTCGGCATGGCTGCCAGCATGGGAGCTTTCCTTCTGGCTGCGGGTACGAAAGGCAAGAGGTTTGCTCTTCCGAACGCGGAGATAATGATCCATCAGCCCATGGGTGGAGCTAAAGGTCAGGCCACCGACATCAAGATCCATGCGGAACAGATCCTCCGCATTCGGGACAAGATAAACAAGATCCTTTCCGAGCGCACAGGACAGCCTGTCGAGAAGATCGCCCAGGACACTGAACGTGACAACTTCATGACAGCCGAACAGGCAGTTGCATACGGATTGATCGACAAGATCCTAGTGAGCCGCTAGAATACGATCCTTAGGAGTAAAGCATGTCCAAAAACGATGAAAAGAGACTGGTTCGTTGCTCTTTTTGCGGTAAGCATCAAGATCAGGTACAGCGCCTGATAGCGGGACCGGGAGCATATATATGCAATGAGTGTGTCCAGCTCTGTCTCAATATACTTGACGATAAGTTCGACAAGCCTTCTGCTGCCGGATTTGGTGAATTACTGAAGCCAAAGGAGATCCGTGCTTTTCTGGACGAATACGTCATCGGGCAGGAAGAGGCGAAAAAGATCCTTTCTGTGGCTGTGTATAACCACTACAAAAGGATCTATAGCGAGAACAACAGCGACGTCGAACTGCAGAAAAGCAACATAATCCTGCTCGGGCCGACCGGTTCAGGCAAGACCTTTATTGCGCAGACCCTTGCCAAACTGCTGAATGTGCCCTTTGCCATCGCTGATGCTACGACCCTTACCGAAGCCGGTTATGTCGGCGAGGATGTTGAAAACATACTGCTCAGACTTGTCCAGGCGGCCGACTACGACATCGAGCTTGCCGAGAAGGGGATAATCTATATCGATGAGATCGATAAGATATCCAGAAAGAGCGAGAATGTGTCCATTACCAGGGACGTAAGCGGTGAAGGCGTTCAGCAGGCTCTCCTGAAAATCCTGGAGGGGACCATAGCCAATGTACCTCCTCAGGGCGGCCGCAAGCATCCCCATCAGGAGTTCATCCAGATCAACACTTCAAATATCCTGTTCATATGCGGCGGCGCTTTCGACGGGATCGAGAAGATCATAGAAAATCGGATCGGACGTACCGGCATAGGTTTTGGCGCGGAGATCAAGAAGAGCGAGATGGAGCGCAGCCGGATCCTGCAGGAGATACAGCCCCACGATCTCATCAAGTACGGGATCATTCCCGAGCTCGTCGGTCGTCTGCCGATCATTGCGCCTATCAATGCGCTGAGCAGGGAAGATCTGGTCAGGATCCTGACCGAACCCAAGAATGCCCTGATAAAGCAATACAAGAAGCTCTTCGAAATGGATCAGGTAGAGCTTGAAGTCGAACCGGATGCACTCGAAGCGATAGCCGACAAAGCCCTGGAACGCAAAATCGGAGCCAGAGGCCTTCGTGCGGTAATTGAGGGTATCATGACTGACATAATGTACGAGGTCCCGTCCGATGAGACCATAGAAAAAGTCATCATAGCCAGGGATTGCGTCGTCAACAATGAGCCACCTATAGTCATACGCAATCCCGAAAAGGTCAGGACCGTGCCCAGTCAGACCAAGTCTGCCCGCACAAAGCAGCAGCGAGGCGGCGGGAGGATCGGTGCATAGCATAACTATACAATAATCAAACAAAACACGGCGGTATTTCCGGATAAAGGAAAATCCGCCGTTCGTTTTTGCTCGTTTTCATCATCTGCTAATGTCGCATGGTTATTTCTTTATTTCGAGGGGATCATGTAATGATAACGCTGAAGCAGCCGTTCTCCGATTTCATCGGCATATGAATATAGTCCGTCGAAATCGATCGTAGGATTATACAGTTTCTCGATATCATCATGGATCGATTTGGCTGCCCTAAGACCTTCCACAGCCTCGTCTAGAAGCGAGGCACATGTCCTTCTCATAAATCTTAGCCGCTGCCTGTTGCTGCGCAAAATGTTTGAGGGAATATATGCGTCTATATGTATTCTGCGATAAGGGGTGGGAATGCCGGGAAACCCTGAGTGCACTGTGACAAACCCGAGTGACAGTTCCGGAATGATCAGGTGGTCCAGTTTGAGGTCCGGGTTCATCGGACAGTAGCATGCAAAGACATCATAGCCTGCCGCTATAGCAGCATCACGAATTGGGGCGAGCATGAAGTGGCAATACCCATATGTATCGATTATCTCATACACCCTGTCACAGAGTTCGCTGACCGTTTCGGTCAATATTATGTTTCCTTTTGGCGTCATCCCGCTCAAAAAACGCCTTATTTCCCTTCCTTGACGGGTCTCTGCCTGGGAGCTCCTTGTCTTCCGGGAAGTGATTTCCCGCTTTATGATACCGGCAGCCCTCTTTTTTGCTTTTGCCGCGACGTCCATACTGAATACCGTACCAAAGAGGTCATCGCTTATGAACCTTGCAGCCTTGATACACCGATATACGCTGACGTATTTTGACTTGTATTCGGGTATAAGGTGTTTGATGGTGTTCCTGTCATCGCCCGAAATCAAATCTCCGTTGCAAAACCGACCCAGATCGAGGTACCTTTCGACTATATACGGATATTTGGGCTCCACAACATGTGTTGGGAGCCCATAAGGAAAAATATTAATGAGTCAGTAAGATGCAATCAGGGATTCATCAGCAGTCTTGCAAGCAGTGAGTCCTTTCCCAGAATCACAGTCTTATCGGGACCGTCGAGGGAGGCTTTCAGCGCTTCCAGAGCCTTCAAAAACTCATAGAACTCTTTCCTGTCATCGGTATTGTATGCCGAAGCCAACAGGCGCATATACTCGGCTTCACCTTCAGCCACAAGCTGTGCGGACTGCGCCTTCGCGTCGGAGATGATGATGTTAACCTGCTTGTCCACATCGTTTCGGATTATGGATGCTTCATATTCTCCGTCTGCAATGAATTTCTTGGCGATCTGGTTCCGTTCTGAGATCATCCTGTTATAGACCGCCTGTTCATTTCCGGCAGGCAAATCCAGCCTTTTTACCTTGACGTCGACGATGTTGATGCCGTATGATTCCGAGACGCTTGCAACGTTTTGCTCTATGGACTCATATATGATATTTCTTGTGTTTGCGTCATCCTGATTTATTATGTCATTTTGCTCAAGCGTACCCATCGCGTTTTTCAGGGCATTGTATGTCAGAGCGTCAAGTCTTTCCTCCGCGACTCCTATCGTTCCCAGTGACTGGTAGAATAGCAGAGGGTTGTCTATTTTCCACAGGATATAGCTGTCGACAGTCATATTCTTTTTGTCAGCAGTAAGCACTTCCGAAGGAGGGATGTCGTAAAGCATAACGGCTTTCGGGAATGATATCAGGCTGTCCACAAAGGGGATCTTTACATATATGCCTGCGGAGGATACGGTTTTTACAATGTTGGAGAATCGGACAACACATACGTACTCATTTTCCTGGACTACATAAAGAGACGAGAAGACAGTTAAAATCAGGGCAAATGCCACAACAGCCAATGCGATTGCGGTTATTTTCTTTTTCATTCTCCTATCGTCCTTTCTGCGCCGGATTTGGCGGAACCGTCAACAAAGCTCTCGATAGGCAGCAGCTTCTGAGTTCCGCCCTCTGAAGCGTCGATGTAGAGCTTTACACCCGGCAGCACATCGGTTATGGCTTCATAATACATGCGGGAACGGGTGATGTCTGGATTCAGGGCGTATTCCCTGTACATGGCCTCAAACATGGCAACCTGCTGTTTCGCTTCGTTTATGCGGTTCTGCTTGAGATATTCGGCGTTTTGGATCAGTTTGTCAGCTTCGGCCTGAGCCTTTGGAAGCTCTGCGTTTGCATATGCCCTTGCGTCGTTTATGGCTGTCTCCGCACCCTGTTTTGCCGTTTCCACCGCTTTGAACGCTTCATTGACCTCCGGCGTGGGCGGCTCGCTGTCCTGGATCTTTAGATCGATCATCATAAGGCCGATATCGTACTCGGAAAGGACAGCCTTTACCAGTTCCTTCGCCTTCATTTCTATTTCGCTTTTTCCGTCGGTCAGCACGCGGTCGACTTCGGTGGAGCCGATCACGTTCCTGAACTGGCTTTGCACAAGATTTTTCAGGATCTTCTCAGGTTCATATGACCCGAAAAGGTACTTTACCGGATCGGATACCTTGTACTCGACATAGAAATCTACATTTACGATATTGTAATCGCCGGTGATCATTTTGCTCTCATTTTCAACAACGGTATACTGTGAGCTGTCATAATAATCGGTACGGTAACCGATTTCGATTTTCTGATACACATTCGCATCGACTTTATATACCTTTTGGATGCCGAACGGAAGCTTGAAGTGCATTCCCGCATCCTTGATCGAGGTCACCTTTCCAAAAGTCGTTACGACCGCCAATTGCCTGTTGTTAACGGTAAACCAGCATGTCGAAGCGGCAATCAACAGTAATACTATGACGACAGCCGCAACCAAATACTTTTTCAATTTACCTATGTTCGGTTTCCTGCCTCCCTGGAACGGGGAGTTTTGATCATAAAAGCTCATACCGACTTCCTTTCGCTTTGATGTTTTGCTAATGCCTGAATCAATTATACCTTTCTTTGGAGGATACGTCAAACTTATCCGGAAAAAGCATGCATATCACATATTGTACATCCATCCGGTCATATTTTTCATTGGAGGTGACAATATGCCTGAGATAAAACTTTCTGTGGAAGAGGAATTCCGTTCTGAGGACTCCGAAAGAAGAAAGGCAATGTTCCTTCTTCGGATCAGGGGGATCATTGACGGAAAACGGGCAGAAGTCATTGAGGATCCGGAAAAATGTGAAGAACCAGCGGAGAGCCGGGAGTGCGGCGGATGATGAAATGTGCGATATACTGCAGGCTTAGCAAGGAAGATGCCGTGCAGGCCGAATCAGCCGGCTTTGCCTTTGAATCTGAAAGCATCAGGAACCAGAGAGACCTGCTGTTGAGCTATGCCGATGAGATGGGATGGGAAGTATATAAGGTATATGTAGACGAAGACTATTCGGGTGCGGACAGAAACAGACCGGCATTTCTGCAGCTGCTTGCGGATGCGGAAGCGGGACGCTTCTCGATAGTGCTGTGTAAGACACAGTCCAGGTTCACCCGTGATATGGAGTTGGTTGAAAGATACATACACGATCTGTTCCCGAGATGGGGTATACGTTTCGTTGCTTTGCTTGACCACGCGGACACCGAAGTGAGGGGCAACAAAAAGGCCAGGCAGATCAACGGACTTGTCAACGAATGGTACCTAGAAGACCTGTCGGAAAACATAAAGGCGGTATTGGACAACAAGAGGAGGAAGGGGGAGTTCATTGGCAGCTTTCCGCCATATGGATATAAAAAATCAAGCGCGAACAGGAATCGCCTGGTGATCGATCCGGAGGCCGCTGAGGTCGTACGGCTGATATTCTCACTTGCATCCAGGGGATACGGAAAAAGGCGTATCGCCGACACACTTAACAGCATGCGGATCCCCAATCCTACCAAGTACAAATCTCAACAAGGCCTGGCATATGTAAACAGTATGGCAAGAGACGAAACAGGTTTGTGGAACCGGACTACCGTGGGGAGAATACTCAGTAATGAAGTATATACCGGAGTTATGGTTCAGGGGAAAAGGCGTAAGTTAAGCTATAAACATTCACACGTCATCGAAGTCCCATCAGACAACTGGATCAGGGTGGAGGGAACGCATGAAGCCATAATAAGCAAGGAAGAATTTGAGTTGGTCCGGCAACAGCTGTGTCAAAGAAGGAGGGAAGGGAAAAAAGGGACACCCCACATGCTCGCAGGCAAGGTCATCTGCTCGCATTGCGGCTCAATAATGAGGAAGATCACAAATGGTTGCAAAAACCGGCAGTATGAATATCTGCGCTGCGACCGCTGCAAAACATCAGTAAAGCTGGATTTGCTGGAAGAGGAAGTCAGAAGCAGGATCTCAAATTATATTTCACAGTTCTGCAGTCATTCGAAAGACCGGCAACCTGGGCCTGAACCCGGGATCTCAGGGACCGACATCGTCGAAAGCTTGTCCCATCACATGCTCAGCAGATGCAGGAAAGGCATCAGGCAGTGTGTAAAGGCGCTTGAAGCGATATATATCGACATATCAACGGGAAGGCTGACCCGGGAACAGTCCCGCGACATCATTTCTTCACTCATTTCAAGAAAGGAAGAGCTGGAAAAGCAGCAAAGGGATATCCTTGAGCAGATGAAAAAATCCGGTGCGGGCCTTTATGCGGAAAACGGCTCGGATAATATGAATGGTAAAAAGTCTGTTTCAAACTCAGGCTTGCACTTTTGGAATAGCAATAACGACTTCATGCGTGAAGCGTCGGCAGCTCTGGTGGATACAGTTTTTGTGGAAAGGAAGGACATCACGGCGGGAATGCAAAAGGTACTGATCAGATGGACCTTTTGATTTTTTTCGATATGTGACCGCAGCATGCGGTTGGGTGCCATCCACAAAAGCAACCCCTATTTCAGGGAAGACCACTCCGTCCAGTGAATCGGGATCTGCCGAACAGACGATCCATTCTGCCGTCAATCCCGCTTCTACCAGGCCGGCGGCAGCACGCTTCATAAATGACGATTTGCCGACGCCGGGACCGCCTTTTATAATGTAAACCTCGTTTGCGGCATCCAAGTCGATCAGGTGGTCGAAGAATGAGACAAAACCTTCGGGCGAATTTGCGCCGAGAAAAAACCGATATTTCTTTTGGGTTGGCATAGTTGGCCTCATTTCTCCGGCGGGCGAACTGAGTTTTTGACTTGAAGCCCCGGTCTGCCGCCGGACCGACGGGGCATTATGCTGATAGCTCCCTTCGTATTTAGAATATGTTGTTGAACAATAAAATGTTCTGCTATGCCGGCGCATCCAAACGTCATGATTTCTTACTCATATATATACAGGGACAACAAACACAAATAACCGGCACCGCTTGGCCTTTATGAAAAAGTATATGAAAGCAAAAAATGATCGGGGCTGGCTTTCTGCCAACCCCGATATTATCTTCATAAAGATCCGGGATCAATGCTTTACAAGTTTTTCAACAAGATCCCTGGTATCCATTGCAATCGCGAGTTCTTCGTTAGTGGGTATTACAAGGGTTCGGACTGTGGCACCTTCGGCGGAAATGTCGTTGTGCTTACTGTAGTTTTTATCCAGATCGACCCTGACTCCCAGGAACTCAAGGCCCTCCGTGACGTCCCTGCGAACGTCGGGATTATTTTCCCCGATACCGGCAGTAAAGACCAATACGTCAAGGCCGCCCATCGCCGCCGCATATGCACCGATATACTTTTTGACCGCATAGGAGAAGCAGTCAAGAGCAACTGCCGCAAGGCGGTTTCCCTGCTTTTTGGCCTCATCCAGGTCGCGGAAATCGGAAGATACTCCGGAAATACCGAGTACACCCGACTGCTTGTTAAGTATTTCCGTCATCTCGGATATGCTTATTCCTTCGGCATTCATCACGTACTCAAGTATCGCAGGGTCGATGCTTCCGGAACGGGTTCCCATCGGAACGCCTTCCAGAGGGGTCAGCCCCATAGAAGTGTCGATGCATTTGCCGTATTTGACGGCCGAGATGGATGAACCGTTGCCCAGATGGCATACGATTATTTTCAGCTCTTCTATGGGCCTGCCGACGAATTCGGCAGCCTTCTGCGAAACATAGCGGTGCGAAGTGCCGTGGAAACCATATCGGCGTACGCCGTGTTTTTCATAGTATTTATATGGCAGGGCATAGAGATAGGCTTTTTCCGGCATGGTCTGATGAAACGCCGTGTCGAATACGGCAACCTGCGGGATCCCCTTCATGACTTCGGAACAGGCAAGGATTCCGGTCAGGTTGGCAGGATTGTGCAGAGGGCCGAGCGGAATGCATTTCCGAATGGCTTCAATGACACGGTCGTCAACGATCACGGACTGAGTAAACTCCGAGCCGCCGTGAAGGACACGGTGGCCGATGGCGTCGATCTCGGACAGGCTTGACAACACGGCCGTATCCCCCTCGGTGAGAAGGCGGATCACTATCCGTGTGGCATCTCCGTGATTTTTCATCTCGACTTCTTCGACATAAGTATCATGACCCGGGACGCTGTGTTTTACTTTTCCGTCAATACCGATACGCTCACAGATCCCCTTGGCCAGAACATCGTGAGTATCCGTGTCGAACAGCTGATACTTAAGAGAAGAACTGCCGGCATTTATGACAAGAATCTTCAACAAACTCATCCTTTCGACGTTCAAAAACAGGGAACACGGTTGCTTTCCCTGTCTTTCACGGCTATAATATTTCACGACGACTATTTTACACTATAGAATTTGATTTATCAACTGATTTTTAACTATTTATGCATGACGTTGAGTATGGTTGAGCATATATTTTAACTTAATTGCCTGATTTTTTACATTTATTGCATGAGGACGGCGGTTATGAACGTAGTAGGAATAGTATCGGAATACAACCCCTTCCATACAGGCCACCTATACCATGTCGAGCAGTCCCGGAGGATTGTCGGAAATGGTCAGCCATGTGCCGTAGTGGCGGTCATGAGCGGCAATTATGTCCAGCGAGGCGACATCGCGGCATTTCCCAAGCACATACGCGCCGAGGCTGCGTGCATGTCTCCCGGCGGGCCAGACCTGGTGATCGATCTGCCTACTCCGTTTGCCTGTTCGTCTGCGGAGAGATTTGCAAATGCTGCGGTTTATCTGCTGAACAGTACCGGCGTCGTTACTCATATATCTTTCGGCAGCGAAACCGGGGATTTGGATATTTTGCGACGTCTGGCGGAATGTATAGAAAGTCCCCGATTCGGGGAACTGCTGAAGGAGGAGCTGAGCGGAGGAACGCTCTATCCTTTGGCAAGGCAGCGGGCCGCGAGCAGGATCGTAGGTGCCGAGTCGGACGCTATGAGTACGCCAAACAATATATTGGGTATAGAATACCTGCGAGCGCTCAAAAAAATAGGCTCGGACATACGGCCGATAACGATGAAACGGCTCAAGACCGGCCATGACAGCGATTATGCCGATGAGGATATAGCTTCTGCTTCATATATACGCGGTATGTTTTTCAGCGGAAGGGCATACAGTGCCATGCGCTATATCCCGGAGGGAGCGATAGAGGTCTTTATAAGGGAAATGGCAAAGGGGTCCGGCCCTTCCAACGTAGGCATGATAGATCAGGCCATATTGTCGCAGATCCGCAGGTTAAAACCGGAGGACTTTGAAAAAATCTCGGACGTCAGTGACGGGCTGCAATACAGGATATATAATGCCGTCAGAAAAGCCACCACATTTTCCCAGGCCGCGGACATGATAAAGAGCAAGGCTTACACCCATTCGAGGATACGCAGGATACTGATGCATGCCTATATCGGGATCACATCGCGATGGGAAACAGTCATGCCGCCGTATATCAAGGTCCTGGCGTTCAATGAGACCGGCAGGTCGTTGCTGCGCAGGATGAAAACAATGAGCAGGCTGCCCATAATAACTAAGCCTGCCGATTCCGAGAAAGTGTTGCAGGCTTCGGGAGACGAACTATCCGGTCGGACAGCATCGGAACTGCTGGAGCTGGAATCGGTCGCAACAGATCTTTACATGCTCGCCTGTCCCTCGGTCCGGATGCGCTTTGCGGGGCAGGAGCTTACGACCTCTCCCGTATATGTAGGATCATGAAGTCCCGTCAGTTTACCATACCCTTTTTTCGCGCGGCTTCGGGCGGGGAGGTATGGCAAAATCGACAAGGATGATGTCTTCGCCGATTTTCTCTATACAGCTCCAGGGTATCACATAATCCGGTTCCCTTGAAAACAGTCCAAAATGGCATGGACCGGGTACAACGATCGCAAGTACTTTTCCGCACTCGACATCTATCTCCACGTCCGATACGAAACCGAGCCTGCAGCCATCACGAATGTTGACGACCTCTTTCATTCGCAGATCAGCTATTCTCGAACCCATTATCTCACCTCACATTTTATAGTCTCTGTAAATTATATGCCGGCAAAAACGCTATATTAATTTATGAGCATCCGATGGCATCTGTCGGAACAAAGTCTCTTTCACCAAGAATCGCAGCTGCATACAGGCCAAATGTCAGCATGCAGGGCTTTTTTCGCACTTTTTTATCAACAAACAAATAAATTTGTTGCAAACATATGGACTGTGTGTTAAAATATCACACGGTCCGTAAAAATATATACGGAAAACACACGCAGAGTACGGGCGGTCGGTGCGCATACTGCGTTTTCCGCCCCCGGTTCCACAGAAAAATTGTGGACCCGAAGCGTACACTGCGGAGGTATAACCGAAGGAGGATTTTTTGTAATGGCAATTGTTTCAATGAAACAACTACTTGAGGCCGGTGTGCATTTCGGACACCAGACCCGCAGATGGAACCCCAAAATGGCTCCTTACATCTTTACAGAGCGCAACGGGATCTATATCATCGATCTCCAGATGACTGTAAAGAAGCTTGAGGAAGCCTACTATTTCGTTCGCGACCTGGTTGCGGAAGGAGAATCGATTCTCTTTGTCGGAACCAAGAAACAGGCCCAGGATTCGATCCGCGAAGAAGCGGAACGGGTCGGGATGTTCTATGTGAATGCCCGCTGGCTTGGCGGCATGCTGACGAACTTCAAGACGATGCGCCGCAGGATCGACAGGCTTGCCCAGCTCCGCCAGATGGAGGAGAACGGCACATTCGACCTGCTTCCGAAGAAGGAAGTCATCAAGCTCAACCTTGAAATCGAGAGGCTTGAAAAGTATCTCGGCGGCGTAAAGGACATGAAAAAGCTGCCCGGAGCGGTTTTCATCGTCGATCCCCGCAAGGAGCGCAATGCTATTGCCGAAGCGAGGAAGCTTGGCATTCCCATAGTAGCTATCGTCGATACGAACTGCGACCCCGATGAGATCGACTATGTTATTCCAGGTAATGACGACGCTATCAGAGCGATCCGCCTGATCTCCTCAGTAATTGCAAATGCCGTTCAGGAAGGCCGCCAGGGTGAGGATCTGACGCTGGATGAGACGGCAGTAGAGGTCGAGGAAGTTGCTGAAGAAGCTGCCGTTTATGAAGATTTGAAAGAAGCGGCAGAAGCGACTGAAGAGGAAGCCGAATAAAACGATATCTCGCAGTATTTTCGATGTCGAAAATCCAGTGCATCGAAATACGTCAACGATTTATATAAGGATATAAAAAGTTCGGAAATCACGCAATGCTTACGTTTATGATACGCATGTGGTTATAATTAACATACTAGTGGTTCCGAATTGCGGAGAAATGAGGAGGTTATAAAATGGCATTTACTGCTAAAGATGTCCAGGCGCTGAGAGAGATGACCGGCGTTGGCATGATGGATTGCAAAAAAGCTCTTGTCGAGACCAATGGTGATATGGATGCCGCTATAAAGTATCTGCGCGAGCGCGGATTGGCAGCGGCAGCGAAGAAAGCGGGAAGGATCGCCGCCGACGGCCTCGTCTATGCGAATGTTTATGAAGACGGCACAGGCGTGGTCCTGGAAGTGAACAGTGAAACTGACTTTGTCGCGAAGAACGAAGAGTTCAAGAAATTCGTCGAGGATGTTGCCAGGGTCATCGCTGAGAAGGCTCCTGCCGATGTTGATGCGCTGCTCGAACTGAACTATCCGGGCACTGACCTTACAGTAGCTGACGTACAGCGCGACAAGATCCTTGTGATCGGCGAAAACATCAAGATCCGCCGCTTTGAGAGGATCTCCGGCGGTTTCAACGTAACGTATGTCCACATGGGCGGAAAGATAGGCGTACTGGTCAATATGGAAGTCTCGGACAGCATAACTGACAAAGAAGCTGTCACGGAGCTCGGAAAAGACATTGCCATGCAGGTTGCTGCCATGAATCCCCGCTTCCTCAGCCCCGAGGATGTGGACAGCGAGACTTACGAGTCCGAGAAGCAGATACTGATGGCTCAGGTCATGCAGGAGGGCAAGCCTGAGGCTATAGCAGAGAAGATTGTCGCGGGAAGAATGAACAAGTTCTATGAGGAGAGCTGCCTGCTCAAACAGGCCTTCGTAAAGGACAGCAAGCTGTCCGTTGAAAAGCATGTGGAGGCTGTTGCAAAGGAGCTTGGAGGAACGATCGCAGTAAAACGCTTCGTTCGCTTTGAGAAAGGCGAGGGAATCGAGAAGCGTTCCGACAATCTTGCCGATGAAGTTGCCAAAATGATTGGCAAGTAATATGAAATTCAGTAATACCGCGACGGATTTCATCCATCGCGGTATTTTTGTATGGGGTCGAATAATGCCAAAATCCGGCAAATCATATGAAGACGGTGAGGATCACATGTATCGCATTTGCCGGGATATGATATTCGCTCACATTGTCAGAATATGACGTTTGGCGCAAAATATTCGCGGAAGAATGTTTCAGATTGCATATGAAAGGAAAAAAACTGTTTGCCCCCTTTCCAAAACAGCCAATTTATATTAGAATAGAGCTGACATGGATTTGGTATTGTCATATGATTTCTGCCTAAATTCAAAAATTCCCATAACTCAATACGATATAATTACGGTGCGCCGCTCTCCGTGAAAGCGGAAGCCGTGGATCAGTCAGCCACGGTGTTCGGAGAAGAAAAATGCCGAAAGCGAAGTATAAAAGAGTTCTGATAAAGGTATCAGGAGAAGTACTTGCCGGCAATAACGTTTACAACGGCAAGAAATTTGGTATAGATATAGATTTTGTCCGGTCATTATGCGAAGTGGTAAAGAAATGCCAGGAAGCGGGAGTTGAGATAGGCATCGTCGTTGGAGGAGGAAACTTCTGGCGGGGTGTAAAGGACGGCGGCGGCAAGATAGAAAGGACCCGCGCAGACCACATGGGGATGCTTGCAACGACCATAAACGCTCTTGCGCTGGCGGATGTCCTCGAAAAGATGGATGTCGAAGTAAGAGTGCAGACAGCGATCGAGATGCGGGCGTTTGCCGAGCCATATGTGAGGCTGAGGGCATGCAGGCATCTTGAAAAGGGCAGGGTGGTCATATTTGCGGCTGGTACGGGCAACCCGTATTTTTCGACCGATACCGCTGCGGTGTTGAGAGCTGCGGAGATAAATGCGGATATCATACTTCTTGCAAAGAACGTAGACGGTATATATGACGATGACCCGGCCGTCAACCCGAACGCAAAGCGTTACGACACCCTGACTTACTCGGAGATCCTCCGAAAGCATCTTCAGGCGATGGATACGACAGCCACATCGCTTTCGATGGACAACAATATACCGGTACTGTTTTTCGCGCTCAACGATCCGGAAAACATATACAGGGCCGTAATGGGCGAAAAAGTAGGAACTATCGTAAAGTAGTTTTTTGATCTCTCGTTATTTCCCGACAGGCTGTTGTCGGAAACAGAATAAACTGACAGAAAAATCCAATCAGAAATGGGGTATAATCATGGCGCAGTCTAAGTATGAAGAAAAAATGGACAAAACGATATCGGTCCTCGTAAACCAGTTTGCAACCATAAGGGCCGGAAGGGCCAATGCCGCTGTTCTTGATCGCATCACGATCGAGTATTATGGAGCCAAGACACCTATCAACGCGGTTGCTACCATTTCGACTCCGGATCCGAGGACTCTCATGATCCAACCGTGGGATACCAGCGTCCTCAAGGACATCGAGAAGGCTATACAGGCGTCGGATCTGGGTATAAATCCTACAAATGACGGGAAAGTGATCCGCCTAGTTTTTCCTCAGCTGACAGAGGAACGCAGGAGAGAGCTGACCAAGCAGATAAAGAAGTATGGAGAAGATGCAAAGGTTGCCCTTCGGAATATAAGGCGCGAAGCACTGGATGATTACAAAAACCAGAAGAAGAAATCCGAAATCACGGAGGATGACTTCAAAATGCTGGAAAAGGAGATCCAGGAACTGCTTGACAACAAGATAAAAGAAGTCGACAAGCAGGTCGAGATCAAGGAAAAGGAACTCCTTAGCCTCTAGTCCGTATATTTGCAAATTTGCCGGAGGTGTGCGGTCTGTTCAATCTGTTCAGGAAGAAAGCCGAGATCGACCTTTCGAGACTCCCTGTTCACATCGCGATAATAATGGACGGCAACGGCCGTTGGGCCAGCCGCAGGGGACTGCCGCGAAGCGCCGGTCATGCAGCCGGCGCCGAAACCTTTCGCAGCATTGCCACATATTGCAGGGATATCGGAATACAATATCTTACGGTATACGCATTTTCTACGGAAAACTGGAAAAGGCCTGAACAAGAGATCACAGCTATCTGGGATCTCCTTAGAAAGTACCTGCTGGAGTCCATTCAAAAGATGGCAAAGGAGCGCGTCAAGATTCATATAATGGGTGATGTGGGCGCCATGCCTGACGACATCCGGCAGCTGATTTATGAGACAGAGCGTTTATCCCGCACATATAGCGGCATTCAACTGAACATTTGCCTCAATTATGGCGGCAGATACGAAATCGTCAGGGCTGCCAGGAACCTGGCGGCCGACTGCGCAGCCGGAAAACTGCAGCCGGCCGATATCGATCAGGCGCTGTTTGAATCGTTTCTATATTCAGCCGGAGTACCCGATCCCGACCTGATAATTCGTCCGAGCGGCGAACACAGGATATCCAACTTTTTGCTGTGGCAATGTGCTTATTCGGAGTTTTACTTTACAAAAACCCTTTGGCCGGACTTCAGCATCAATGAACTGAATACTGCGATAGCCGAATATCAGAGGCGGGAAAGACGGTTTGGAGGGATTAAAGCTTAATGGCTATACGTACCGCCGCAGGCTTTGTTCTGCTGGCAATCACTTTTTCTGTTATATTTTTTGCTCCTGTATGGGCTTTCCCGATTGCGGTATCGCTCATTTCCGCATTTGCGGTCCTTGAGATACTGCACAGCACGGGGTTTATCCGCAAAAAACTTTTATTGGCCTATGCCGTGATCATTTCGGCTCTTATACCGATCTGGGTATTTTTCGATGAGATCCCCGAGTTTGCCACGCTGGGCCTGTTTTTGTTCGTATTCCTGCTGTTTATCGATTGCCTGACCGAGTCACAGGAGTCGGCTTTCGAGCGTATCAGCGGTATATTTTTCTCATCCACGGTCATCCCGTTTTTTTTATCAAGCACAGTGCGCCTGTTTGACATGGAGAACGGACGGGTGCTGGTCCTGATACCGATAATTTCAGCTTTCGGATCGGATGTATTCGCTTACCTGGTTGGCGGATGGCTGGGGAAAAACAAGCTCTGTCCGCAAATAAGCCCCAACAAAACAGTTGAAGGCTCGATCGGCGGACTTTTGATGGCGCCTGTTGTGACCGTACTGTATGGGGTTTTGCTGCAATACGCGTTCCATTATCAGGTAAATTACATAGGTATGGTCCTCTACGGTCTTGCCGGCGCATTTGCCGGGCAGGTCGGCGACCTGGCCATGTCCTATGTGAAGAGGCAGTTCCACATAAAGGACTTCGGAAATGTCATACCGGGGCACGGCGGGATCCTTGACAGGTTTGACAGCGTTCTGTTTGCGGCTCCGCTAACCGAAATATTGATTTTGATTTTGCCGGCTGTAGCCGGATGACAGGGAGGAACTTGTTTGCTCGCTTCGGTATTGGGATGTACCGGTTCCATCGGACTTAATGCGATAGATGTTCTGGAACACTTAAGTATACCCGTCGCTTCACTTGCCGCAGGGAAAAATTCCGTCATGATGGAGCAATTGGCAAGGCGCTGCAGGCCACGGATTGCAGCGCTTTTCGATGAAAAGGCGGCTGCGGACCTGCGTGTCCGCCTTGCGGATACCGACATAAAGGTCCTCGGCGGAGAGGACGGCGTGCTTGAAGCGGCATCGATCGAAACGGACGTAAGCATAAACGCCATTGTGGGGATCGCGGGGCTTCGCCCGACGTTTGCCGCGTTATCGGGAAGCAAAAGGGTCGCCCTCGCAAACAAGGAATCGCTTGTATGTGCCGGACCGGCGATAATGAAGTACGCCAAAAGGCTGGAGAAGGAGATAATACCGGTCGATTCGGAGCATTCGGCTATTTTCCAGACCCTCCAGTCGTCCCGACGCAGGCAGGATCTGAAAAAGATATTGCTCACGGCCTCCGGCGGTCCATTTTTGGGAATGACCTCTGAAGAGCTCAAAAATGTATCGCTTGAAGACGCTCTCAGGCACCCAAACTGGAGCATGGGGAGAAAAATAACCGTAGACTCTGCGTCACTGATGAACAAAGGGTTGGAGTTCATTGAGGCCATGTGCCTTTTTGATGTCGGTCCTGACCAGATCGACGTTGTGATCCATAAGGAGAGCATAATACATTCGATGGTGGAGTTCGTTGACGGATCGGTCATTGCGCAACTGGGCGTCGCCGACATGAAGATCCCGATCCAATATGCGATAACCTATCCCTACAGAGAGCCTACAAATACAAAGCCGCTTAATCTGTTCGAAATCGGACGTTTATCATTCTATCCCCCGGATTTCGATGCGTTTCCCTGTCTCGGCCTGGCAATGAGAGCCGCACGTGAAGGACAGGGCGCATGCGTTCGCTTGAATGCCGCAAATGAAGCGGCAGTTGGACTGTTTCTTGAACAGAAAGTGAAGTTTGTTGATATTCCGATACTGATCGAATATGTGATCGATCACCTTGCCGTTCACGGTGAGCCGTCGCTTACGGAGATTTTTGAGATTGACGCCGAGGCACGCCGCATGGTTCATGAAAGGGCGGCAATCGGGCGTTAGTTTCAGGGAGGAGATTTACCATCATAAACATTCTGTATATATTGCTTGCCATTTTTGTATTCGGGTTGATGATATTCGTCCATGAATTCGGCCACTTCATATCCGCAAGGATCTTTGGAGTCACTGTAAACGAGTTCGCGCTGGGCATGGGGCCTGCGATATTGAAAAAGAAAAGCAGGAAAACCCTGTACTCGATAAGGCTGCTTCCGATCGGCGGTTTCTGCGCGATGGAGGGGGAAGATGAGGAGTCTTCGGCAGAGGGCGCACTTAACCGAAAGCCGGTGTGGCAGCGCATCATAATCATATCTTCAGGCGCTATAATGAATTTCGTCACAGGATTTGTGATCCTGACGATCCTTATGATACCCGTAAATCAGTATGTGACACCCGAGATAGACTCGTTTGATGAAGGGTTTCCATACCGCGGTGAGTCCATGCTTATGGAAAACGACAGGTTCCTGAAGATAAACGGGAACAGGATCTATACCAATCAGGATGTTAGCCTCTTTCTGGCGAGGGAAAGCGGCAAACCATATGATATCCTTGTAGAGCGGAACGGAAAGAAAGTGCTCATAGAGGATCTCGATCTCAGGCAAAAGGAATACATGACCGAAGTTGAGACGGAATCAGGGACGGAAGTCGTTCCCATGATGAGGTATGGACTCAGGTTCAAGACCAGGACTGCCGGACTGGGGGATAAACTGCGTCTTGCATGGTATAATGCCATAAACTTCGTCAGACTGGTGAAAATCAGCCTGTTCGACATATTGTCGGGGAGAGCAAAACTGTCGGAACTCTCCGGACCCGTTGGGATCACTTCGGTGCTGACCGAGACAGCGAAGACTTCTATGTCAGGCATGTGGATGTTTGCAGCGCTGATAGCAGTCAACCTGTCCGTGATGAACCTGCTTCCTCTTCCGGCACTTGACGGAGGAAGACTCATATTTTTACTGGTTGAAATGATACGTCGCAAGCCGATAAACCCCAAATATGAAGGTTATGTACATTTTATTGGTCTTGCGCTGTTTATGCTTTTGATGATATATGTATCATACAATGATATCCTCCGGCTGCTTAGCAGGTAATGATTTGAGGTGCTTGTATTGGAAAGGATCGTCACTAAACAGGTAAATGTCGGCGGTGTGCTTGTCGGAGGAGGTTCACCGGTGACTGTACAGTCCATGACAAACACGAAAACCGCCGATGTTGACGCAACCGTCAGGCAAATCAGATCGCTGGAGGAAGCCGGATGCGATATAATCAGGGTCGCCGTACCGGATAAGGATGCGGCAATAGCGATCAAGGATATAAAGAAGCAAATCAACATACCGCTGGTTGCAGATATACATTTCGATCATAAGCTTGCACTGCTTGCGGTCGAGTCGGGGGCCGACAAGATCAGGATAAACCCCGGCAATATAGGCGGCCGCGACAGGGTAAGAGCGGTAGTTTCAGCATGCAAAGAGAAGGGTATCCCGATACGGATCGGTGTCAACAGCGGTTCGCTTTCAAAGGACCTTCTTGCCAAATACGGGGGTCCCTCGGCGGAAGCGCTTGTCGAATCTGCCCTTTCACACGTTCGGATACTCGAAGAAGAAGACTTTACAGACATTTGCATATCCATCAAGGCATCCAGCGTTCCTGTAACGATAGAAAGCTATCGAAAGATGAGCAAAGTGCGCGACTACCCCCTGCATATCGGTGTTACAGAAGCAGGCACTGCCTTTGCAGGAACAATAAAGTCTGCCATAGGTATAGGTGCTTTGCTTAGTGAAGGTATAGGTGACACTATACGTGTTTCACTAACGGACAAGCCCGAAGAGGAAGTTCGGGTCGGAATTGCCATTTTGAAAGCGCTGCAGCTCAGAAAGGGAGGTATAGAGGTCGTATCCTGCCCGACGTGCGGGCGAACCCAGATAGATTTGATCGGACTTGCAAAACAGGTTGAAAGTGCTGTCGAAAATATCGATAAGGACCTCAAGATCGCGGTGATGGGCTGTGCGGTTAACGGCCCGGGTGAATCACGTGACGCCGATATCGGTGTTACGGGAGGAAACGGGGTAGGAATGCTTTTCCTCAAAGGCGAGCCTTACAAGAGAGTTCCGTACGACAGCCTGCTTGATGAACTGCTGAAACTCATTGAGAGTTTTTGACAGTTCGCCTGCGGCATCGGGTTTTTGGCACCTGAGAATCAGCGTGTAAAATATGATCAATGGATGATTACGGAGATAAAAAGACATAGAATTGGAGACCGAGAATGGCCTACTATCCTTTTGACGTGATATTCCCCGAGGTGGGGCAGCATTTTGCCGGTTTTCAGGTCGGCGAAGTATCTGTAAGTCAGAAGAATCGATCTTTGAATGTCGAAATGATGATTGACTCTCCTAACAGATATGCTGATATCGCTGATGTTTGCGAGGAGCTGAAACGGGCTTATCTGCTCAATTCGGTGAAGATCGTTCCCAGATTTCCCGAATCGTCGCTGACGCAAGGTATCAGACTGGCTATGGAGTTAAGCAGCAGAGAATTCCCATACGCCGCTCCGCTTTTGGAAAACTGTGAGACCGAAATCAGCGGTCTTTCTCTGTTTATCAGGGTGAAGCGCGGGGGCGTCGACATGCTGAAAGCCTGGTCCGATCATGTAACTTCTCTTGTCAGGCAGTGGTATGACAGGGATATCACGATAACGATAAAGAACGGCTGCGACGTTGAAGATCTGATAAAGCAGATAGAAACAGAGAAAAACGATTCCATAAAAAAAGAGCTGAACGGCTCGCCAGCCGACGGCAGGACAACTTCGAACCAACCGAAGATCCTGATGGGAAGAAAGCTTAACATGACTTTCATGCCGATGTCTGAGCTGAGCATAGATACAGGAATGGCTGCCGTCAAAGGAGTCATTTTTTCCATCAACCACAGGGAAATAAAAAACAGGAATGCCTACATAATTTGCTTCGACATCACTGACTATACCGGATCGGTCCGTATAAATTCCTTCATGGAAAAGGAAAAAGCCAAGCCCATTATCGATGAGCTGAAAATCGGGATGACCGTTGAGGTCTATGGCAGGCTGAGCTTCAACAAGTATGAAAATGACCTGATCATGGAGCCGAACAGTATAATAGCGGGCCAGCCTCTTCCAAAACGTGAGGATAATGCTCCGAAGAAGCGTGTCGAGCTCCACTTGCACACCCGTATGTCAAATATGGACTCCGTCGTCGGTGCAAAGGAAGCCATTGAGCTTGCCGCAAGTTGGGGGCACAGGGCTGTAGCGATAACAGACCACGGAGTCGTACAGGCTTTCCCGGAGGCGATGGATGCGGCCGGAAAAATCAACAAAGGCAGGTCCGATGGGGAAAAATTCAAGGTCCTGTACGGAACAGAAGCCTATTTCGTCAATGACATTGAAAGGATACGATCTGTCTACGGCAATGCTTCGGCAATGATAGACGGTGAGTTTGTCGCATTTGATATCGAAACCACCGGCCTCTCATCGGCAAATGACGAGATCATCGAGATCGGCGCTGTCATTTTCAGGAAAGGGGAAATAATCGATACTTTCAACACTTTCGTAAATCCCGGGAGACATATACCGGAAAAGATAACCGAGCTGACAGGCATCAGCGATGATATGATAGCAGGTGCACCTGAGCTGAAGGATGCGCTTACCCGTTTCATGGAGTTTATTGACGGGAAAGTGCTGGCCGCTCACAACGCAACCTTTGACATAGGGTTTATCGCTGCTGCCTGCAGGAGGTTTTCGATCCCGTTCAATCCGACATTTATCGACACCCGGAATATGTCCCGGGCAATGCTGCCGGAACTTAAAAAGTTTGACCTGCATACCGTCGCTGAAGCGCTGAATGTACCGAAATTCAATCATCACAGGGCATCGGCGGATGCGGGCGCTGCAGCATATGTGCTTTCATTCCTGTTGGAGAGACTGAAAAAGCATGGCCTGAAAGATATACAGGAGATCAACGGATATTTGGCATCAAACGTTGAATCTTCTGCGGGCGCTTTGAGCGGCTCCAACCATATGATCCTCCTTGTCAGGAACCAGGAAGGACTGCGCAATCTCTATGAACTGGTCAGCCTGGCACATTTGAAGTACTTCAGGAGAAACCCCATTATACCGCGCAGCGAGCTGGACAGAAGGCGTGAAGGTTTGCTGGTTGGCAGCGCATGTGAAAGCGGAGAACTTTACAAAGCGATACTTGCAGGCAAGCCGGACAGTGAGATCAGAAGGATCGCGGAGTACTATGACTTCCTGGAGATCCAGCCGTTGGGAAACAATGAGTTTCTGATACTGGAAGGAAAGGTCCACGACAGGGAAGCCCTTAAGGAGATAAATCGCAGGATCGTAAAGCTTGGTGAAATGCTGAACAAGCCGGTCGTCGCGACATGCGACGTGCACTTCCTTGAACCCCGTGACGAGGTCTACCGAAGGATACTTATGGCGGGCAAAGGATTTGAAGATGCTGACAGGCAGGCCCCGCTGTATTTCCGGACCACCGAGGAAATGCTGGAAGAGTTTTCGTACCTGGGAAAAGAAAAAGCATATGAAGTTGTTATCGAAAACACTAACAAGATAGCTGACATGTGCGATTATGTCAGGCCTATAAAGGAAGGCACCTATGCGCCTGAAATCGAGGGCTCGGCTGAAGAATTGCATCGACTTGTAGAGGATAAAGTACTTCAGCTTTACGGCGATGATCCACCTCCGGAAGTACGCAATCGCGTGGACACAGAGATGAATTCAATAATCAAGCACCACTTTGACGTCATCTATATGATCGCGCAAAAGCTTGTCTCCAAGTCACTTGAGGACGGATATCTCGTCGGTTCGAGGGGATCGGTAGGATCGTCTATTGTAGCGTTCTTTTCGGGAATAACGGAAGTAAACTCGCTGCCGCCCCATTACAGGTGCCCAAACTGCAAGCACAGTGATTTCAACCACGGTATAGGCGCGGCAACGGGCCCGGATCTTCCCGACAGAAACTGCCCGGTTTGCGGGACGCCATACGTCAAAGACGGGTTTGATATACCTTTTGCAACGTTTTTGGGCTTTGACGGTGATAAGAAGCCTGATATAGACCTCAACTTCTCGGGTGAATATCAGGCGAAGGCTCATAAAGAGACGGAACACCTTTTCGGCAGCGGCCAGGTGTTTCGCGCCGGAACTATCGGAACGCTTGCGGAAAAAACGGCTTACGGTTTCGTTAAGAAGTATATGGAGGAGCGTGGGAAGGTCATATCCCGTGCCGAAGAGAACCGACTGCTGCAGGGTATAGTCGGAGTAAAAAGGACCACCGGACAGCATCCCGGAGGCCTGATAGTAGTTCCGAGAAACCACTCGATATATGAGTTTTGCCCTGTGCAGCATCCTGCGGACGACGCTGAATCGGATATAATCACGACGCACTTTGATTACCATTCGATTGAGGAAAATTTGCTGAAGCTGGACCTGCTTGGCCATGACGATCCCACGATGATCAGGATGCTTTACGATCTTACCGGATATGATCCGCAGAAGATCCCGCTTGATGACAGGGCGACGATGAGCCTGTTTACGTCTACCGAAGCGCTGGGCTTTGCAAATGACCCGATTTGCGGCTCTACCGGAACGTTTGCGGTACCTGAGTTTGGCACGAAGTTCGTACGTGAAATGCTTGCGCAGACAAAACCTACGACTTTCGACGAGCTGATCCGTATTTCGGGGCTGAGCCATGGTACCGACGTCTGGCTCAACAACGGTCAGGACATTATCAACAGCGGCCTGGCTACCCTCAAGGATATCATAGCAGCCCGCGATGACATTATGTTGTACCTGATATCGAAAGGGCTCGACAGGAAGCTTTCGTTTACGATAATGGAAAACGTCCGTAAGGGTAAGGGGTTGAAGCCCGAGTGGGAAGAAGAAATGAGGAAGCATGATGTGCCTGAGTGGTACATACAGTCATGCAACAAAATCAAGTACATGTTCCCGAAGGCTCATGCGGTCGCATATGTGATCATGGCATTCAGGATCGCCTGGTATAAAGTCCACTATCCAAAGGAGTTTTACGCGGCATATTTCTCGATCCGCGCAAACTCATTCGATGCTGAGATAATGACGAACGGGATCGACAGGGTGGTCAGAAAAATCAGGGAGATAGAGAACAATCCGAATGCCAAGGCCGTAGAAAAGGACATGCTGATAACCCTCGAAGTCGTCTACGAGTTTTATAAGCGGGGCTTTACTTTTGACCGCATCGACCTGTACCTGTCGGACGCCGTGAATTTCATACCCGGGGAGAAAAGCCTGCGGCCGCCGTTTACCGCAATCCCCGGTATCGGTGAGACTGCGGCAAAAGACATCGTTACCGCCCGGCAAAAAGGCAGATTCCTTTCGATCGAAGAGCTTTCGAGCAGGTGTCCGAAGGTATCCAAGACAGTTATAGAGCTGTTGAGGACAAACGGAGTTTTAGACGGGCTGCCAGATTCAAGCCAGGTTACGCTCTTTTGATACTCTTTTGATATCAAAAAATCAATTTCAAGAATATCGATGCGGCTAAGCCCGGAACTGATTAAGGTTCTGCAAAAAAAGTTCCGGCCGACTTAGCCGTATTTATTCTGCTTCTCATCTTGACTAAAGCACTTTAATGTGATACAGTGATAAACAAATAAATCAAAATTCAAAGCGGAGATATTTATGAGACCATATGCGATCCAACTGCCGAACGGGGCAAAGGATAGCCTGTTCAGCGAATGCCGTGTCAGGAGAGAGCTGGAATCGGCTCTTGCGGGACTGTTTGAGCAAAGAGGATACAACGAGATAATCCCGCCGACTCTCGAGTATTATGACACCTTTCTCAGGACGGGTAACACTTTGCCGGAGGAAGAGATGTATAAGGTGATCGACAGAGACGGCAGGATACTGGTGATGCGCCCTGACCTCACAACTCCGATAGCCCGGGTATATGCAACGAAGCTTAAACAGGCACCCGTCCCGCAGCGACTCTACTATATCCAAAATATCTTCAGGTCGGGACACTCGTTGAAGGGGCAGGACACCGAGATCACACAGGCAGGAGTCGAGTTGATAGGTACGAACGATTTCAAGTCCGACCTGGAGATCCTCAGTCTTGCCGTCAAATCACTTGAGATATGCTCGTTAAAGCGGTTCCACATAGAGATCGGGCACTCCGGGCTTTTCCGTGCTCTTGTCAGACAACTCGACTGCGGAGATGAAACCGCAGAAGAGATCCGCCGGTACACCGAACAGAAGAATTTTGCCGCGCTGAGCGACCTGCTTGATAAATACCGTCATATGCCCGCGATGCATTCGCTCACAAAGCTGATAGGGATGTTTGGCGGGGAGGAGATACTGAGCGAAGCAAGGGCTTTGTCAGATGACGAGGGATCCCGGCAGTGTATCGACTACCTTGAGTCATTGTATCGTGAATTAAAGCTTGCCGGCATGGAGGAGTATATCCGTTTTGACCTTGGGCTCGTTAACAGGATCAACTACTATACGGGAATAGTTTTCCTGGGTTATGCCGAAGGGATCGGGGAACCTGTGTTGGCCGGCGGCAGATATGACGGACTGACGGCGGTGTTCGGAGTCGAAGCGCCGGCAACCGGCTTCGGTATAAACTTAAATTCCATCCTGAAACAGTTGCCGCAGAAGCAGGTCGAGCCACGGGAAACCCTGATCCACTATGAGAGCGGAAGGCTTGGCGATGCGCTTGCCCTTTTGTCCGACGACTCGCTCGGACGCAGCGAGCTTTCTCCTTGCGAAACCGTCGAAGAGACATATCGGCTGGCAAAAGCGCGGGATGCAAAGCGTGTAATAATCCTGAAGTCATCGGGCGAGAGGGATGAAATCAATATTGATTCCACGGAGAAAAGATTATGATCGATCGGATGAAGATCGCCCTTACAAAAGGCAGGCTTGAGGAAAAAGCGATAGAGCTTTTTGAAAAGTCGGGTATAAGCTGTTCACCGCTGAAAACTGAGACAAGGAAACTGGTGCATTCGCTTCCTGAGGATCCGATAGACGTCCTTCTTGTAAAAGCGCAAGATGTGATCACCTATGTTGAACACGGCGTGTGTGACATGGGAATCGTAGGGAAGGACACGATACTTGAATATGGCAGCTCTTTCTTTGAAGTGCTGGATCTTAAGTTCGGAAAGTGCAAGCTGGTTTTGGCTGCCAAGGATGGGGAAGACCTTTACGGGAAATACAGGGATCTTAGGATAGCTACGAAATACCCCGGAGTGGCAAGGAACCATTTCGAGAAGAAGGGTATAAACGTTGAGATCATAAAGATCGAAAGCTCCGTTGAAATCGCGCCGCTCGTTGGTCTAGCGGATGCGATCGTCGACATAGTCGAAACAGGAACGACACTCAGGGAAAACGGACTCGTCATTGTTGAGGAGATCGCGAATGTAAGCGCACGTTTGATCGTCAATATAGCTTCAATGAAGATCAAACGCCCACATATACTTGACTTTGTAAGCAGGTTGAGCAGCGCGCTCTAATCGAATATCCGATTAGTGCTATAATAATGAACCTGAATATTTACTCAACCCGTGCTTAAGAAGCAATGTCTGTGAAACGAGGTCTGCGAAAAGGCGATCTAATGAAAGAATTATTCGGAGATAATGTTCAGATTTGGGACTATTGACCGGAGGAGATCGGAATGATCAGAATTATCCAAGCCAACGGCAAAGATGAAATAGACGCGATACGGGATATTAAGGACCGGTCTTTCGAAATCGGCGCTGAAATCGAAGCGGTCGCCCGAAAAATCATGGATGACATAAAGCGCAGGGGATGGGAAGCGGTACGGGAATATTCACTGCATTTTGATAATGCCGAACCCAGAGAAATATCGAGGGAAGAGATAGATGATGCCTATAGCAAATGCCCCGATGACCTTATAACTGCCATGGAAAAATCCGCGGAAAACATCAGGGCGTATCAAACCGAACTTCTTGCTGCATCGAGGGAATGGAGTGCGGGTGAGGGTATCAGGCTGGGTTGCATCGTACGGGGGATCGAGCGCCTGGGGATATACATACCGGGAGGAACCGCCGCATATCCGTCTTCTGTACTTATGAGCGCTGTTCCGGCGAGGGTCGCGGGCGTTGAGGAGATAGTCATGGTTACTCCGCCGACATCTAATCTGAATGATGCGGTGCTTGCTGCAGCGAAGATTGCTCAGGTTGACAGGGTGATTGCTGTGGGCGGGGTCCAGGCAGTCGGGGCACTGACCTACGGTGCCGGATTCATCCCGAAGGCGGATAAACTGGTCGGACCCGGAAACGCATATGTAGCCGCAGCAAAAAGACTTGCTTACGGAACTATAGATATCGATATGGTTGCCGGTCCGTCTGAGATACTCATTATTGCAGATGCGACAGCCAACCCGGTATACCTGGCTGCAGACCTCATGAGCCAGGCAGAGCATGATGAACTGGCAAGTGCCATACTTGTGACCGACAGCCGTGAAATCGCTGAAAGGACTGCTGAGGAACTCGAAAGGCAAATCGGGTATCTCTCAAGAAGCAGTATCATTGAAGCTTCATTGCGGGATTTTGGAGCAATAGTGGTTTGCCGGTCGCTGGAAGAAGCTGTTGGGATAGCAAACGAAGTCGCACCGGAACATCTGGAAATCATCACGGGTGAACCAAGAAAGCTCCTTCCGAAAATCAGGAACGCAGGGGCGGTATTTCTTGGTGCATATTCCCCCGAGCCTCTCGGAGACTACATTGCGGGACCCAGCCACGTCCTTCCCACCTCGGGAACGGCCCGCTTTTTCTCACCGCTTTCCGTTGATTCGTTCCTGAAAAAGATGAGCGTGATAGAGTATTCGAGGGACGCGTTGAGCAACGAAGCGGGAAAGATAGCAACTTTTGCAGAGGCTGAAGCACTGACGGCACATGCAAATTCTATACGCGTTAGATTCGAAAGTTAAACATTGCTGACAACGATAAACGATAAGTATGCGCTTGACGATAAGCGTCTGATCCAAACTTTTTAAGCATTAAAATCCGGATAAATGCCGCGCTAAAAGGCTGCTGTTTGGCCGGTAACAGTATCCCAATATTTGATAGTCTTATTTGAATCTAAAGTAATCTTTTTGCTACATTGATACTCATATCTAAAACATAGTTACATCTGAAAGAGAGGGTCACTCATGGCTGAACTCAAAAAAAGAGAGTCCCGCCGGAAAAGGACTACTAAAGAAACCGATATCGATGTTTACCTCTGCCTGGACGGCGGTGATATTAAAGTCGACACCGGCATCGGGTTCTTTGACCACATGCTTTCTTCTTTTGCCTTCCATGGGGGATTTGGACTGGAAATATCAGCAAAAGGAGATCTTGACGTAGATTTCCATCATACCGTCGAAGATACCGGTATCGTTCTCGGTACAGCTTTGCGGGAAGCTATGGGGGACAAGGCAGGCATCCGGCGCTTTGCGGATGTACACATACCGATGGATGATGCGTTGAGTTTTGCCGCAATCGATGTGAGCGGCCGCCCCTGGCTGACTTTTGAAGCAGCTTTTCCCCAGGCGATGATCGGAAGCTACGACAGCTGTCTGACCGAAGAATTTTTCCGGGCATTCGCGATGAATGCCGGTATCACAATGCACTTAAGGGTGCTTTACGGTTCAAATTCACACCACATGACAGAATCACTGTTCAAGGCTGCAGCAAGAGCATTGCGTGAAGCGATGGTCATTAGCGACAACGTGTTGCCCTCAACAAAGGGGGTACTGTAAAAATGATTGTTATACCATCAATTGACCTCAAGGATGGCAAGTGCGTGCGTCTAAGAAAAGGAGACTTTGAAACAGTCCATAAAGTAGCCGAGGATCCAGTTCACACCGCTAAAGATTATGAAGCCGAAGGAGCACAGTTACTCCACATAGTTGATTTGGACGGTGCTTTGAATGGAAAAGGTATCAACGGAGACATCATACAGTCGATCGCATACCGGACAGGACTTATGATCCAGCTTGGCGGCGGTTTACGAAACATGGATTCATTAAAGTGGGCCGACAGCATAGGGGTCAACAGGATGGTCATAGGTTCAGCCGCAGCGGAGGATCCCGATTTTGCTGCGAAGGCAGTCGAAGTGTTTGGCGACAGGATCGTCGTAGGGATCGACGCAAAGGACGGCATAGTTCGGACCTCAGGTTGGACCAAAAGCTCGGGCATGGATTATCTTGAATTCGCGCGAAGGATATCGGAAACAGGTGTAAAGTATATTATCTATACAGACATAGATACGGATGGCATGCTGTCAGGTCCTTCTATAGGCAACTTGAAGGCATTGCAAAATGCTGTAGATTGTGAGATCATCGCTTCGGGCGGAATTTCAGGCATAGAGGATCTGATCGAACTCAAACATCTGGGAGTTTATGGGGCAATAATAGGAAAAGCATTATACGCCGGGCTGATCGATCTTAAGGAGGCTATAGATAAGTGCCGTTGAATGATGTTGATAAAAATATTGAACGATGCTTTGAAAAGACCGGCCTAATACCGGCGATAGTGCAAAACGCCGCAACGGGCGAGGTTTTGATGGTCGGCTTTTGCAACAAGGAAGCCCTTCGAAAAACGGTGGATACCGGAACGGCATGGTTTTACAGCAGGTCAAGGCAATGCCTGTGGAACAAAGGGGAGACCTCGGGAAATTTCCTTTATGTCCGGGAAATCGTTGCGGACTGTGACTGGGATGCAATACTATATAAATGCGTTCCTGCAGGACCGACATGCCATACCGGTGAGCGATCATGTTTTCACAATTCTATATGGAAACAGGCTTCAAAGGAGGAAAGCCAGGATGGATAGACCATTCGATTCACTTTATCAGGTGATTTTGAGCAGACGGGAAAATCCTGTTGAAGGTTCATATACCGCATATCTTTTTGGACAAGGTATCGACAAGATACTCAAGAAGGTCGGCGAGGAGTGCGCAGAAGTTATCATAGCCGCTAAAAACGCAAGCAGAAAAGACACTGTCTATGAAATTTCCGACCTTATCTATCATCTGTTGGTGCTGATGGCTGAAATGGGAATAACCCCGGATGAAATCGATGCCGAACTGGCAGCCAGATCCAGTAAGCAGGGAAACCTCAAGGAACCAAAAAGCGTAGACCGTAACACGTGAAATCAAAGCACTACACCGTTTAATTCCTTTGTCGTTATAATCAGTATTTTTTGACTAGCTCCAAATTCGCAACTATTGTATATAGATGGATCGTTCTTTGGCTCGTTCTTCATCATGTTGCGATGATCTGCCCCTCCGGGTCCTAATGTAGAGGGATCAAACCTTTCAGGCAGGTATTCCGGGAACAGGATATCATTCTAAAAAACAGATATAAACTCGTCAAACGATTTGAAGCTGTAGTATGGTACTGAGTAGTGACCGCAGCCACGTAAGAAAATCGATATAAAGCCAATAATTATGGGTAAAATTGCACCTATTAGAAGCATGGCGAGCAGGTATTATAAGCAAAGCACTAATTTTTCCCGTTTCATAACAATGCACCTGCCATATGAACTGTTGCAGTGTTTGGGAATCGAAAGAAATTCATTGACATACTACATAAATGACCAAGCAGGTTTGCTTATGTTCATAGACAAAAAGCGTAATAACACTCATTTGAGACAATACTGACAAATGACACTGTTACATAAAAAACACTGTTACACATTCCAGGATACTCAACTGTGCAACAGTGTTTTATATTTTTTAATCAGTTATCAATTCGATCAACGGAAAATCGGTTCGCCGTCTGAATTAAACAGGGGCAGCTGCTCCAGATATATGATGTCGTCACGCTTGCACGCATCGCCTTCGGCCAATACTGCCATTCGTCCGGCTATGATGCCGCCTGCGCTTTCGACGAGCTCTTCTATAGCAGATAGGGAAGCGCCTGTGCTTATCACGTCGTCTACTATCAGGACGCGGCGCCCGCGCATCTTTTCAACGTCGGAGCCGTCAATACACAGTGTCTGTACGTTCTCGGTAGTGATCGACTTGACATGGACTGAGAAAATGTCGCGCATGTAAAGCTTGGCAGCTTTCCTTGCTATGATGTAGTCCTTGCCGGCCTGTCTCGCCATTTCATAGACAAGCGGGATGCCTTTGGACTCTGCCGTGATCAGCACATCATACTCGGGAGCCCTTTCGAGGAGTGCTTTTGCGGCTGCCTGTGTCATCTCAACATCCCCGAAGATGATAAAGGCGGCAATATACAAGTCCTTCGAAATCCTGCACAGGGGCAGTTTTCTCTCAAGTCCTGCGATTTTCATGGTATAGTAACTCATCAGATCATCTCCATTATTTATTACAAACACAACTATAATACTATCATAAGTCGGGATTTGAAGCAATAAAAAATTCCTGTCATATGCAAGTCTGGCAAATACCTCCCAATATATTGACGCTGTTTTTTGGATGGAGTATACTTATTAGTAAAGGTTTTGGGAGGTAAAAAATGAACGATGTCTTTGTTGAGCAGATAATCGAGAAGCGGCAGGACCTAAAATCCACATTGAAAAAGCTGGGTATAGTTTTTGCCGCGTTGCTGATCTCGTCGGTGTTTCTGGTCATCGGAATATTGAGATTCATTTTTCCCGCGGTCTTTGCCCTGTGCATGTACGGAGCATTCAGGTTCGTTAAGGATCAAAACATAGAATTTGAGTACTCTTTTACTAACGGTGAGCTCGATATCGACAGGATCATAGGACGCCGGAAAAGGAAAAGCGAGCTGTCCGTCAGGGTGCGCAAGTTTGAGATCATGGCACCGATGGTTGAGAAGTACAGAAAAGAATATGAAACCCAAAACATAGTCAGGATCGTGGATGCATCGTCTTCGCCTGTATCTGGATCCCGCTGGTTTGCCAGGTTCAATGACGACTCGGGGCTTACTACCCTGTTGATTTTTGAACCCAATGAACGCCTTATCAATGCTATAAGCAAATATATACCCGGTAAGTTGAAGCAATAGCTTTAGTATATGTATTTAACATCTACGCGATGGATATGGATCTGATTTTCAGGAACTACATGCATATATAATATTTTTTAGGCGTGATTTAAGATGCCGGTTGTCGGAGTAGGACTTGACTTACTTGATATTTCAAGGATGGAAGATAAAATAGGCAGTTCAATTTTTATGGATAAGGTATTTACCAAAGCTGAGCAGGCATATATATCCGGACGGGGCAAGTTCACCGCTGCTTCGGCTGCCGGAATTTTCTGTGCAAAGGAAGCCTTTGTCAAGGCCGTCGGAGAAGGCCTTTCGATACCCCTGAGGGAAATCGAGGTTTGCCGTGACGAGCGCGGCAAGCCGTTTCTGACTTTGCATGGCAGTACAGGGGACCGATTTTCTGAGTTGGAGATAAACTTGTCAATCACACATACAGATACTACCGCTGCCGCTGTTGTAGTGTTATCAAAGGCTTAGCTTTACTTATTGGGTATGTGTATTAATCATTTACATTTAATCATCTACACTTACTTTTATATTCTGTCAGCATAGTTGTGTTCTCCGTAATGTGTCGTCCATAATTCTAGATGAATGGATTTCGGAAGGGTCCGTTATGGTCATATATGAAAGCAGATTTGTAAGGGAAATGGATAGAGCGGCGATAGCTTCAGGTATTCCGTCACTCGTTTTAATGGAACGAGCGGCTTACGGAATATACGAATGTGCTGCGCGGGTACTTGGAAATGTATACGGTAAGAAAATCGTGATCTTTTCGGGTACCGGCAACAACGGAGGAGATGGGCTGGCATTTGCCCGAATAGCGAAAAAAGAAGGGGCAGATGTTCATTGCTTCCTCACGGGCGATCCCGGGAGGATGACTGCTGACACCGCCGAAAATTACAGGCTCATTAGGAACGATGGGATCGATCCCGTTCGTTTTCAGCCTGATAATAAATCACATGCGGATACTGTGCGTGATGCCGATCTGATAATTGATGCGATTTACGGTATCGGATTTCATGGCAAGTTATCGGGCACAGCAGCCGAGGCCGCTAAAATCATCAATACAAGCAAAGCGCCTGTTATAGCCGCAGATATACCTTCCGGAGCGGAAGCCGATTCGGGGCTCGTTTCCGAAGGCTGCGTCATAGCGGATCATACAGTGACTTTTACATGTCTTAAGCCTGCGTTGTGCATACAACCCGCTAAATCTTACTGCGGTGAGATAACGGTTCACGATATTGGGATACCCCAAAGCTGTATAGACGAAGCATTTGAATCAGAAAATGCCAGGGAACCGTACCATTCGATAGAACTGATTGACGGCAGCTTCCTGAGAGGTCTACTGCCGCCAAGAAAGGCTGACAGCCACAAAGGCAACTATGGAAAAGTACTTGTAGTAGGGGGCAGAGTTGGTTATACAGGAGCTCCATACCTTGCAGCTCTATCAGCATACCGTACCGGTTCAGGACTTGTATATATGGCAGTACCTGAAAGCATATATGAAATTGAAGCTTCAAAGTGCGCTGAAATAATATGCCTGCCATTTGAGAGTTCAAACGGCGGTTTTTCATCAAGGGCCGCAGACAGCCTGATATCTCTTGCGGAGAAATGTGATGTATGCGTGATCGGGCCCGGACTCGGCCTGAATGAGGACACTGTGCTTTTGACGGAGGAGCTCCTGAAGCGGATCGCTATACCTGTCGTGCTTGATGCCGACGGCATAAATGCCATAGCCGGGAATATAAATATATTGGCTGAAAGAGCATCGCTTCGACGGTGTACCGTCATCACTCCTCATGACGTTGAGTTTGGCCGTATCGGCGGCGACCTGTCATATGGACGGATATATGCTGCAAGAGCAATGTCGGCGAGACTGGGTTCTGTCGTTGTCCTCAAAGGCAACACGACCGTTACGGCGCTGCCAGAAGGTAATGTATTCGTGAATTCCTCGGGCAATCCGGGAATGGCCAAAGGCGGAAGCGGGGACGTGCTGGCGGGAATGATAGGTTCGCTGATCGGACAGGGTATTTTGGTTGACAGGGCAGCGGCAGCAGGAGTATATTTTCATGGTGCTGCGGGCGACCGGGCTGCCGAGCGTTTCGGGGAATACGGTATGCTTCCGACAGATCTGATCAGCGAAATACCTGCTGTTCTCAGGAAGTTCACAGGCAATTCCGAAGAAAAGCGATGTGACAGCCAATTTTAGGGGCTTGACATAGCCTCCTTAGGGGGACTGTCCTTGCGTTCTTTACATAGCATAGGTCCTGCTGTAGGGCGGACGTTCCGTTTGCGCAGACTTTTTCTTTTGATTGCCTTGCTGTTGATAAGCCTTTTTGCCGGATGTTGTTCCACATCCTCTGATGACATCGCTTCCCGTGTTTCCGATTACTATTCGGGACTTACGACTATGAATGTCCTTGTGGATATGACAGCTGAATTCGATGATTATTCGGTTGATTTTGAACTGGGCTTCCAATATAATGCGAATGGTCAAAGCTATATTGAGGTCAGAAAACCCGATGAGATAAAGGGGATACGGGTCTTGTTCCGTGATGACGGGATCGATATCGAATATGAAGGCGTGTCACTGGAAACAGGGCTGTCGGAGAATTCTTCGATCAGTCCGGCAGGCGCGCTCCCTGAGCTCCTTAGGGTTTGGATCGGCGGTATGGCAAGCGAGCAGGGCAAGGAACGGATCGACGGAATCGATTGCCTGATGGTTACGCATACTGCGACGAGAAATGGGGTAGAACTGCAATACAATACATGGTTTGACGCAGAAAACCTTAAACCGGTCAAGGCAGAGATCTTTGAAAACGGATATAGAAAAATCTGCTGCGACTTTCTGATCGCTGAAAAGTTTGAGTGATTCGGGGGAGTATTTTTGAACTCAATGAGGGTGTGGGCGGACATTTCGCTTGATAACATCGTCCATAATTACAGGGAAATAAAGAGGCTTGTGGGCGACAGCCGTATCATGGCTGTCGTAAAGGCTGACGCCTATGGGCACGGAGCCGTGGCGGTCTCCAGGGCGCTGGAGAATGCCGGAGCGGACCGCTTTGCCGTAGCGACGCTGCAGGAGGCAATTAACCTGCGCAAAGCCGGAATAAGCAGGCCTATCATGATATTGGGAAGCTCGTCGCCGGCTCAGACCGAAGAACTGATCCGCAATGATATAATACAGACCGTATATAATCTGGAAACTGCCAGGGAATTTTCACGGTCTGCATTGGGTCTCGGAAGGAAACTGAAGGTCCATATCAAAGTGGATACGGGCATGTCCAGGCTCGGATTCGTGGCTGCCCATCCGGAGGAACTGGAAAGAGCTGCGGAAACCTGCATGCTTGAAGGGCTTGATGTCGAGGGGATTTTTACTCACCTGGCAACATCCGAGGTACCGGAAGATCCGTTCCAGAAAAAGCAACTGGAACTGTTCAGGGAGTTTTGCGGAAAGCTTGAATCCAGGGGCATACATATCCCGCTTAAGCACTCTGCCAACAGCGGTGCGGTCATAAACCTGCCTGAAAGCCATATGGATATCGTGCGTCCGGGTCTGGCTATCTATGGCTTGTATCCCGGTAGAGGACTTAGCGGCAAAGCAGATTTGAAACCGGCAATGCAGCTGCGTGCACAGATAGTGCAGGTACACGAATATACTGAACCGGTAACAGTCAGCTATGGAAGGAAGTTCGCGTCAAGCGGGAGGATAAAAACCGCAACAGTAGCGATAGGTTATGCCGACGGCCTGTTCCGCACCCTATCAGGCAAAATGGACATGCTGGTCAAAGGTAAAAGGGTACGTCAAATAGGTGCTATTTGCATGGATATGTGTATCATTGACGTAACAAATGTGCCCGACGTCAAAGAAGGAGATACGGTCACGCTGTTTGGAACTGACGGAAGTGAAACTATTTCTGTTGAGGAGCTGGCCGAACACGCGGGTACGATTTCATATGAAATAGTTTGCGCATTGTCCGGCAGGGTGGACAGGCGCTACATCAATTGCATATTGCCAACGGAGCAGAAAATTGATATAATGACTTAAGGACACGCTTGGCAAATTACACAAAATGTACCGCGACGGTTCACATTTTGACGCTCCACAATAAAATATAGTGCAGTCAAATGCTATCGCTGAAGGTCAACAAAGAATTTTCTAAATTATGATTAAAAGCGATGGAAACGGGAGAAAATTATGTTGCAGCGCTACATAATATTCTCCAATTGAATACAATGGGAAAATACTATGCAGCGACTGCGATTCTAGGTTTCGGAGCGTGACAAATGTGGATTTCAACAACATTAGACGCGGCGATATCTATTACGCTGATCTCAGTCCTGTTGTCGGAAGCGAACAGGGCGGAATGCGCCCGGTGTTGATTATCCAGAACGATGTGGGCAACAAACACAGCCCAACAGTCATAGCTGCGGCTATAACGTCACAGATCAACAAGGCTCGCCTGCCGACACATATTGAACTGTCAGCTAACTCATACGGACTGACTAAAGACTCCGTTGTTTTGCTCGAACAGATCCGCACCATTGACAAGAGAAGGCTGAAAGAGAAGATGGGAAGGATAGACTCCAGCCTGATGAATCGTATCGACAACGCGATCGCGGTAAGTTTCGGGCTCAACACAGAGTAAAAAACATAAATCGAATCCGACATAAACAAAGACGCAGTGACCATAAACATAAAAAAATATTACCAACAATATTCAATCTTAAATTATTTTTTTGTGCTATCAACGAAGATATATGAAAATATCAGGCAGTTAAGAAAGCGAGAACGTTGAAGATAAGAAGGGGCGGATCACAATGTTGCCAAAGAAATGGGTTATTGGGGTAACTGCATTATTACTTATCGTTTTATTGCTGACGGGGTATCTGGCTGTTGCCGCGGAGTATGGTTCTCAGAACGATCCTCTGGTAACGCTGAGTTACATAGAGGAATTGATCCCTGAGCTGCAGCGGACGATAGACAAAGCCATACAGGACAGGACCGCGGAATTTGACGCGACACTTGAACAGAAGATCCAGCAGGCCCTTGAAAGCATAGACGCTAAGATCAACGAATTCAGGAACGAATATTCTTCCGACATAGTTGACCAGGCATTTATCGACTCCGTTGCCAACATGGTATATGAAAAGATCAGAGCAAGCGGCGGTACCGGAGGAACGGGTTCCGAAGGAACATCGGGCAGCTTGTTCTCGGTTGTTCGCTTTAAGAGCGGACAAACAGTTATCGGCGAAGTCGGTACTGAGTTACTATGGCGGTTTGGAACTGCAACTTGTGTAGCGCCCGGCACACCCGGACTGATCGACGTTACGACCGGGGCGGATCTGCCCAACGGCGGGTCGCTCCAACAGAACCATCTCTATGTGGTCACTGTGGAAAATCGCGGTTTCAAAGCGACCTCAGATTGTGTGATCCTTATCAAAGGACCGTATAAAGTTCAATAATTATGTACTGACAGTCAGCCCCCTGGATCCTGTTCAAGGGGCTGATTTTTCGTTTGTTTAGCTTCTGAAAATGATACAGGTGTTTTCGAACCTTGTCGTAGTATGGTAATATTTGGCGCTTGTATTAAATGGCAGCATAATATAAAATGAATCTCGGTAAAGTTAACAATAGCACAAAGACAGTCTTCCAATATAATTCGGACGATATGGGTCCGAAGTCTCTACCGAACAGCCGTAAATTGTTCGACTATTGGAGTAGATAAACGGATGCGCCATACCCAAACAGGTTAATGGCGTCATATTGTTTATTTTTTCCTGTGATCAGTCGGATTTTTGCGGCGGAGGTTTATGAAACCCCCGTCCTTTTTATGTTTGAAGCTGTCGCAACTAGTTGTTAGGGGAGGAAAAAAACAACATGGAGAAATTTTTCAAGCTCAAGGAAAACGGCACCAAGGTCTCGACTGAAATCATTGCCGGCTTTACTACCTTCTTTACGATGGCATACATCATCGTAGTAAACCCGTCGATACTCAGCCAGGCCGGTATGGAGTGGGGTGCCGTATTTCTTGCCACTATTATCTCGGCAATAGCCGGTACTTTGATCATGGGTCTTGTCGCAAACGTCCCGTATGCACAGGCACCGGGTATGGGTCTGAACGCATTCTTCGTATTTACGGTATGCTTCGGCCTGCAGTTCACATGGCAACAGGCACTGTCCATGGTATTTATCTGCGGTTTGATCAACATAATCATCACGATCACCAAAATTCGTAAGCACATAATCAAGGCTATACCGAGAAGCCTGCAAAATGCGATAGGCGGCGGAATCGGAATTTTCATTGCTTATATCGGTATTCTCAATGCCGGCCTGGTCAATATAAGCGGAGCAGTTCCGGAACTTGCAACAATCAACACTCCGGCATTGTGGCTGTTCCTTATCGGTTTGGTCCTGACAATAGCGCTCCTGGTGCTGAAAGTAAAGGGTGCGATCCTTATAAGCATCATCATTACCGCTATTATAGGAATTCCGATGGGAGTTACATCGACTTCCGATCCGATCAGTTTTTCCGACTCCCTGAAAGCTCTTCCGTCAACCTTTGGTGTTATCTTTACAGGTGAAGGCATTCCGTCATTGTTCTCCGATGTTGCGAAGTTGCCGCTTGTACTGGTCACGATCTTTGCATTCAGCCTTACCGATACATTTGACACGATCGGTACATTCATAGGAACCGGACGCAGCAGCGGTATCTTCTCCGAGGAAGATGAGAAGGCGATGCTCTCCAGCTCCGGCTTCAAGTCCAAGATGGACAAGGCTTTGTTTGCCGACTCGGTAGCAACTTCCATCGGTGCTATATTCGGTACATCAAACACCACGACCTATGTTGAAAGTGCAGCAGGCATCGGTGCCGGCGGCCGCACAGGTCTCACCAGCGTTGTCGTAGCGATCCTCTTCGCAGTCAGTGCTTTCCTTGCCACCTTTGTAAGCGCTATCCCCAATGCTGCGACGGCTCCTGCACTTATTGCAGTCGGTGTCATGATGCTCTCCGCATTCAAGGAAATCGAGTGGGATGACCTCAACGAAGCCATTCCTGCATTCTTCGCAGGTGTCTTCATGGCTCTTTGCTACAGCATCTCCTACGGTATCGCTGCAGGATTCATCTTCTACTGCATCGTAAAGATATTCAGGGGACAAGCCAAGGAAGTACATCCCATCCTCTGGGTAGCTTCCGTACTGTTCATACTCAACTTCGTACTCCTGGCGATCATCTAACGATATAATATAAGTATTATAAAGCACATAACTTGATCTATATGAAAAAGCGCTTTGCCAACAGGCAAAGCGCTTTTGTATAGCGAATGTATCCAGTAAGCTACCTGCATCGTAAAGGATAAGACAAAAGATCGTTTTACTTAAATCCTGCCCCAACAACTGACACAGAGTTTCATAAAGCATTTATGCTTATACATATTATACCACTTATATCATAACTACTGACACAGGGCATTATATTTATGCTTTACGATCTTCGCATATCAAAGAGCAGTAAATCTTGCTGTCAATCATCAACATCAAAAGCCTCAAGTTTCGATTTTGGAGGTACCGGTTTGCTGTCGCCATGCCGCACGAAAATCATCGTCAAGAACGACAGCGCCACAAATAGCGAACCGTAAGGGAAGAGATACTGGTATCCCATGTGCTCCAGTACGGCACCGGAAAGGATCGGCGTTGCGATTTGCGCCGTCATTGAAAATGTGTAGTAGTAGCCGGTGTATTTACCCACGTTCGACCCGCGGCTCATTTCTACGACCATGGGATATGAGTTGACATTGATCGAAGCCCAGGCAATACCCGCCGTCACGAAGAACAGCAGGATTACTGCGCTGAATTCGCTGAAGAAAGCGGCGCAGCCAAAAGAGAGGGAAAGAAGGACGATCCCGAAGAGTATCACCTTTTTGCGGCCGAATCGCGTAGCAGCCATGCCCACCGGTATGTATGAGATTATTGCCGCGACCTGGGCGACCATTAAAGCGTAGGCGTAAAGGCCGCCTTCCAAACCCCAGTAGACTTTTGCATACTTGGAAAACGCCGTTGTTATTGCGTTGTAACCCATAAACCAAAGGAATATGGAAGCCAGTATAAGTATCATGGATCTGCGGACAGGCCTGCTCATCTTTTGATGGTCCTGTTCTTTTTCCTTCTGCTCAGGCTCTTCATCTTTATACAGCCTGCGGACTTCTTCTTTCAGCTTGTTTTCTTTTATTGTGAAGAACAATATGGCGACACATACAAGCATGATGGCCGCTACTGTAGCATAGAGGGGAAGATAATTGGGGCGATCGACCTTCGGGGTCATGACAGCAATCAGCCCAAGAGTGATTATGCCGCCGACCGCACCCATGAGGTTGATTATTGCGTTCGCTTTAGACCTCAAAGGCTTTGGAGTCACATCCGGCATCAATGCTACTGCCGGTGAACGGTAAGTACTCATGCTTAAGAGGACTGCTCCGAGCGCTATGGCAAACATCGTCAGATTGCGGCTCCTGTCGGCTATAGGAATGAGTACCATAAAGATAGTGGCTGCTATCGTACCTCCGACTATAAATGGCATGCGGCTGCCGATCCTGGTGTTAGTGCGGTCTGATATCATGCCGAATAACGGAAGCATGAACAGCGCCAGGATATTGTCAAGCGCCATAACGAATCCGGAAACCGTATCACCGATCCCAAACGTATTTTTCAGGATCAGGGGAACAACGCTGTCATAAAGCTGCCAGAAAGCGCATATCGAGAGAAAGGCAAAACCTACGAGTATAGTTCTTCCGTATTTAAGTTTCATTTCATTACCTCCCCAACATCTCCAAGGCCACTTTCGGTACATCGGTTATAAGAGCGTCGACACCCGCGTCGATCAGGTTGCGCATCGCACTGCGGTCGTTGACAGTCCAGGGATGAATCAGAATACCGGACTTCTTGCAACCCTCAATGGATCCCGGTACCATAAGCGTCGGATAATAAGGATGTATCGCGTCTGCGCGTACATGTTGCGCGTACAGGTGCGGATCGATGAGAGCTTCATTGTAGAGCAGTCCGATCCTGACTTTCGGGTCGATCTCCCTTAAAATCATAAGGCTGTAGTGATTGAAAGAAGAATAGAGGATCCTGTCGCTCATACCGCACATTTCAGCAAGCCTTACCAATTTCTTTTCTATTCCGTCATAGACGGTGATGCCGGACTTTATCTCCACATTTATGGTCAGTCCTGTAGGCTTTATCAGGTCGAAGACTTCCGCGAGCGTCGGTATGCGGGCAGGGGAGTACCGGGGAAATCCCTTGGAAAAATCGAGTTCCTTGAGCTCCGCCAATGTTTTGGCGGCAATTGGGCCCGTCCCGTTTGAGACCCGTTCGAGAGTGTCGTCGTGGGCTACGACGATCTCGCCGTCGGCAGTCATGTGGACATCAAGTTCGATTCCGTCGGCTCCCTGTTCCACGGCCAGCGAAAAGGCTTCGAGGGTGTTCTCCGGCGCCTCGGTCCTGGCCCCCCTGTGTGCCCAAACCAGAGTTTTCATATTTACCCCTTTTCTCCGGTATTTTTCAGCTGGCGTAAATCTGAAATACCGGTATTTTTTCGTGTCATATTTCAATAAAACGCCAACATATAAAAAGTATAGCATAGGAGTTGCCTATTTTCCAATGATTTGTGAGCCGATATGATAAAATCGCATTCCGTTTGTCGGAATGGTTCCTATTTGCGCACCATGGGCGCAAATCTTTTTTTGCAGAGCGTTTTTTGTACGACAGCATTCTAAACCGGGCCCAAATATAATATAAACATAGTACAGGCATTTCCTATAGATAAGGTCGGCATTGATTGCAAGGACAGTCAGACAGAAGGACGGTCAGGCAGAATGAAGGTCGTATACGTAGACACGGTATTCTTTATGAATTTTGCGGTCAACTTCCTTATGCTCCTGGCAGCCGCCAAATTTTCGGGTCTGCCGTACAGAAAGCGCAGGCTCCTGCTGTCAGCTGTTGCCGGTGGTTTATATAGTGTCCTGGTCTGTGTTCCGGGCCTGGAAATTTTATCATCCGCACTGTTCAAACTGATCGCTGCCGCACTAATGGTCCTTGTTGGATTCGGATTTGGAAGTTTTAGAAGGTATTTGAAATATATGCTGTTGTTCTTATTGGTATCCGTAGTGTTTGGCGGAGGTGTGTTTGCCGTTTACATAGCCAGCGGCGGGAAAGTACAGGATTTCGGAGACAACATCATGTATTCCCGCATTTCGCCGCACGTACTTATCATATCGGTCCTCATATGCTACGGTCTCGTTGCGATCTTTTTTGCCGGGATCGGACGGCATGGCGGCGGAGGTGAGGTAACTGAGATAGAGATATCATATGGTTCAAAAAAAATCACGCTTACAGCACTGGTGGACACCGGAAATACATTATATGATCCCATATCACGCGCAAGCGTTCTGATAGTCGAAGTAGACGCGGTCAGAGAACTGTTCCCGACTAGTATACAGGGCATAATGGACAGACACCTTGTATCCGATCCGCAGGCGTTGCTGATAATATCTGAAATCGACCGTGACCTGGCCCGCCGGTTCAGGCTTGTCCCATACAGGGCCGTCGGAATAGACAGCGGACTGCTGCTTTCATTCAAACCGGATATGATAAAAGTAAGGGGCAGGGAGCAAAATGGGATGCTGATCGCATTGTCTCCGAGCAACATATCCGAAGGAGCGGGATACTGTGCGTTGGTAGGTCCGGTCAATTGACCCGGTGTGAAACCAAAGTGCCAAATGAAACGGAGGGTAATGAATGCGCATGTTGAAAAGATGGAAGCTTGGCATAAAGATCTTCTATTACAGGATGATCGGATGGTTATTTGCCCGGCGACGGTCGAAGGTGATGTATATCGGGGGTTCTGAGACGCTGCCCCCGCCTCTCACTGCCGAGGAGGAGGCTTATCTGATAAGCAGGTTCGCCGAAGGGGGCGAAAATATCCGCCGGGCGCTCATAGAGCACAACCTTCGGCTGGTGGTTTACATAGCAAAGCGTTTTGACAATACGGGAATAAATATCGAAGATCTGATATCGATCGGAACGATCGGACTTATCAAGGCGATCAATACATACAAACCGGATAAAGGCATAAAGCTTGCCACCTACGCGTCACGATGCATCGAAAACGAGATCCTCATGCACCTGAGAAAGACTGCACCGCAGCGAAGCGAAGTGTCCATAGACGAACCGCTGAATACCGATTGGGACGGAAACGAACTGCTCCTGAGCGACGTGCTGGGAACCGAAGCAGATATCATCATGCGGCCGATCGAGGACGAGGCGGATAAACAGCTGCTGAGACTTGCGCTGGAGAGGCTATCAAAGAGGGAACGGGAAATAATAGTGATGAGGTTCGGGCTTGACGGGACGAAGGAGAAGACACAGAAGGAAGTAGCCGATATGATGGGAATATCCCAGTCATATATATCCCGGCTTGAGAAAAAGATAATATTGAGGCTGAGACGCGAAATGAACAGAATCATGTAAAACGCACTGGACAAATATGCACTTAATATATATTATATATCTGAAGTATTTGTAGCCGGAGGATTGTCGTTGCGTCTGAGAACCAGCAGATTGGAGATCATACCTTTCAGCAGGAGACAGTTGGAGTTGTTTCTGACCGATCCTGCAGGCGCAGCTCGGGAGATAGGCGCGATATACGGAACCGTCCCGTTTGAAGTGATGGAAACACAACGCAACCTCTATGCCATGAAGCTCAGGATCATCGATATGAACCCGGAGGCATGGCTGTTTGCTACGGCCTGGCAGATAGTGTCAAGGTACAGCCGGCTGATAGTCGGTGAGATCGGCTTCAAGGGGATCCATCCGAACGGTGAAGTCGAGCTGGGGTATTCTACGCGACACGAGCACCGCTGCCGGGGTATAATGACCGAAGCCGTCAAAGAGATATGCCGTTTTGCCTTTGAGCAGGACAAGTTCATAATAAAGACCGTATCGGCCCTTACAAGGCCGGACAATCTCGCTTCGGAGGCAGTTCTGAAGAATAACGGATTCGTAAAAAAAGGGACGCTGTTTGGCAAGAATTATTGGATCATGACCCGCAGCGATTTTTTTGCCAACGCAAAACAGAGGAATCAAGGAAATGGAGAACATACCGAATATGACTCAGAATCAGATCGATGATGTAAATATAACAGAAGAAAGTGCAACGATAATGCCCATGCTTGCCCTGAGAGGACTGACGGTTTTCCCAAATATGATACTGCACTTTGACGTGGGCAGGGAGAAGTCGGTCCGTGCTCTTGAGCAGTGCATGCTGGAAGACCAGAATATTTTTCTCGTAACACAGAAGGATATACGTGTTGAAGATCCCGGAATGGATGACCTTTACAAGATCGGAACGGTCTCAAAGGTAAGGCAGATGTTCAAGCTCCCCGGCAATAATGTCAGGCTGGTCGTTGAGGGAAGCTACCGTGCAAGACTGGCAGACATAGTGAGATCTGAAAACTACTTTGTTGCCGAAGTCGTGCAGATAAAAGAGAAGGACAGCGAACGGGCTTTGAAGAAAAAGCTCGCGCTTGTCCGTGAAACACAGAGGGCATTTGAAGAATACGCGGAAGCCGCGCCGAGAGTTCCAAACGAAGTGCTCCTTCAGGTACTCTCGTCGGACGAGCCGGGATACCTCGCAGATTATATTGCTCAGAACATATCCATCAGGTATACGGAGAAACAGGAAGTACTTGAGATAACAGACAAGACCAAGCGTTTGGAGAAGGTATGTGCAATACTGTACCGCGAAACCGAACTCCTTGAGCTGGAGGGAGAGATCCAGACAAAGGTACGCGACCAGATCATCAGAAACCAGCGTGATTATTATCTGCGCGAACAGTTGCGGGCGATACAGAGCGAACTTGGAGAATCGGCAGAGCAGAAGAGCGAGTACGATGAGTATGTTAAGAAAATAAAAGCTTTGAAGCTTGCTCAGGAGTTTGAGGAAAAACTCCTGAAGGAAGCCTCGAGGCTTTCAGCCATGCATTCCGGGTCTGCTGAAGCAGCCGTTATCCGTACCTATCTTGATACTTGCATAGAAGTTCCGTGGCACAGGATGACAAAGGACAAGCTCGATATCGCAAAGGTGGCAAAAAAGCTTGACGCCGACCACTACGGGCTCGAAAAGGTCAAGGAAAGGATCCTTGAATACCTTTCGGTAAAAAAACTGTCTCCCGATCTTAAGGGACAGATAATCTGCCTGGTCGGACCTCCCGGTGTAGGAAAGACTTCCATAGCCACATCTATTGCCCGGGCAATCAACCGTAAATTCGCAAGGATGTCCCTGGGTGGTGTGAGGGACGAGGCAGAGATCCGGGGACACAGGAGGACATATGTAGGCGCGATGCCCGGCAGGATCATCAATGCGGTCATACAGGCCGGAACAAAGAACCCTGTGATCCTCATGGATGAAATAGACAAGCTCGGCCATGACTTCAGGGGGGATCCCGCATCGGCGCTGCTTGAAGTACTGGATGCGGAGCAGAACAGCAGCTTCAGGGATCACTATCTTGAAATACCGTTTGACCTTTCCGAGGTGCTTTTCATCACCACCGCAAATACTTTGGACACAGTACCGCGTCCCCTTATGGACCGCATGGAAGTCATAGAGCTTACAAGTTACACAGACGAAGAAAAGGTCCAAATAGCAAAGCGACACCTGATACCCAAGCAGCTGAATAAGCACGGTCTAAACCGGCGCATGCTTAAGTTTGCCGATGACGCGATAAGGGAAATCATCGTATGCTATACGAAAGAATCCGGTGTGAGGCAGCTTGAGCGCGAAATCGCGGCCGTATGCAGAAAAGCTGCAAAGCAGATCGCCCTGGGCGAGGTCACAAATGTGACGGTCACAGCCAGGGAAGTTGAAAAATACCTGGGTGTGCAGAAGTACAAGCCCGAAAAACTAAAGAGGGCAGATGAGGTGGGAGTTGTTCACGGACTCGCCTGGACATCCTCGGGCGGCGAACTGCTGGAGGTTGAAGTCAGCATTGTGGACGGAAACGGAAAGGTGGAGCTGACCGGAAACCTCGGCGACGTGATGAAGGAGTCTGCCAAAGCCGCAATGACATACATCAGAAGCAGGGCGGCGACTCTTGAAATCGACCCGGACTTTTATAAGGACAAGGATATCCACCTGCATTTCCCCGAGGGAGCGATACCGAAGGACGGACCTTCTGCCGGTATTGCGATAGCGACCGCCATAGTATCTGCGTTGACGGGGGCTCCCGTACGGGGTGATGTTGCCATGACCGGCGAGGTCACGATACGGGGAAGGGTGCTACCGATCGGAGGTCTGAAGGAGAAGACGATGGCGGCTTTCAGAAACGGCATCAAGACCGTCATACTGCCTGCTTCAAACGAGTCGGACCTCGACGAGATCGATCCGACAGTACGAAAGGCTCTGCAGTTTATCCTTGTCGATAACGCAGACTCGGTATTGAAAGCAGCGATCGACTTTTCACGACGGACCATATGGGCCGCAAAGAAGACCAAAGCTGAGCCGGACAGCAGGAATAACCAGCAGAGCTTGCCGCAGGAACCGGACGATCCTGTGATGCCGACTGAGAGGCAGGTCCTGCAATGAAGCTGAACCTGCATAACACAGAGCTTGTCAGGTCCGCGGCAGATCCGTCCGGATTTATCAGGGACAGGTTGCCTGTCGTCGCTTTTGCCGGAAGGTCAAACGTCGGAAAGTCTTCCACGATCAATGCTTTGCTGAACAGAAAAAGTCTTGCCAGGGTAAGCGAAACTCCGGGCAAAACCAACCTGGTCAACTATTATCTTATAGACAGGAAGTTATATCTTGTCGACCTCCCCGGATACGGATTCGCAAAGACTTCAAAGGCGCAGAAGGCCGAGTGGGGAGCGCTGATGGAGGCATTTTTTGCCGACCGCGAACACCTGACACTTTGCGTCCTTATCGTGGATGCAAGGCATAAGCCTACTGCGGACGACGTCAGTATGAAAGATTATCTTTCGCATACAGGCATACCTTATTTCGTCGCCGCAAACAAGGCAGACAAACTAAAGAGCAGTGAACTGGATGCGCAGATGCGATTGATCAGAGAGACATTGGAACTTGATGATTCGGTTGGCCTTGTCAGCTATTCGGCGAGGACAAAATCCGGTGTAGACAGCCTTAGAGGAATGCTGTTCAAATATCTAGGCTAAAACAGATTTGCCAGGTTCAGGATCTCCTCGAATATCATCTGACGGAGCCTGATTTGCACCTGCCTGGCTGCTTTCTCAGCCTCGGAGCGGCTTTGTGAATCGATGTGGCTTTTCAGTTCGGTCATTGAAGCTTCGGCATCGTCGATGTGCTCATGGATTATGACCGACATGTAGTATACTTTTTTAGCAAACCATGCATCCATTACAGCTGATAACTTCTCGGAAGCACTATCCCAATCCTCGTTTTGGACATCGCTTACAACAGCATCGATGTCATTTATAACTGCTTCAAGACATGATTCAAGATAAACCTGATTGGCATAGCACAAAAGTGTCACTACTATCAGGATAGCAAGTCCTGCAATCAGCAATCTCATTGCTTACGCTCCTTTTCGGAAATATATACTCTGCCCAGATCATCTATGGTCATCAAAAAGATGTCCTTTGGTCCGGGCAATTTTTTCTTGCGCAGGTAATCCCTGATCCAGGACTCATCTACGTTGCGTATCTTCATATTGTTCTTAAGAAGCTTTCCGTCGTTGATCACAGCTATCGGAAGACCGGTGTCAGGTGAACTAAGCTTCAGATCAGATACCGTTGCGGGTTTGTGATCTGCATACAAAATCACATTGAGCTCACCGCTTGTTTCAAGTATCGCATATTTTACCTGTGATATATCGGTGACATCCTTGCCCCTGAGTTCTTCGATAAGCTCATCAACGGAGATTCTGCTTTTCATGAGCTCCTTTTGCACGATTTTGCCGTGCTGGACTACGATGCTTGGCTTACCGCAAAGCAGGACGCGGAAGCTGAGGCTTTTCAGGATGCCGTAAGTTATCAGGAATTCGAGCCCTATCATTACGAGTGTAGGGACTATGCCATACAACAGCGGGGTCCCGACATCCTCGATCGGCACCGAGGCAATGTCCGAAATAAGAAGCGCGATAACAAATTCTGACGGCTCCATTTCCCCGAGCTGCCTTTTACCGAGGATGCGCATGGAAGCGGTGATCAGGATAAACAGAATAACTGAGCGACAAAGTACAATAAGCATGTAGCAATCCCCCTTCATGTTCCGCACCAAAGCTTTTGATGCTGTATGTGCTTAACTGTGCAAGCATAGTTTGTTCACTCAGGTACTATTTATTTATCATATGGAACACTTAAGCAGATGCAGGCATAATATAATAGTAGGGGAACTGGACTTTTTGCTGCTTCTGCACAGAGTGATGTTTTGAATGGAGGGGTTTCGGTGCGAAGAAGGCTGCTATATCCTCCGAAAAGGTTGCCGTCAAGGCGCCCCCGCCGCATCATGTTTTCCGGCAGGCGCCCGGGCAGGCCTGCGGGAAAGGGCCGGAGATTCCCTCTGATCCTGTTTTTCATTGTAGCTCTTCTCATCGGCATCTTATTGCTGGTCGAGATGAGAATCAGTCCCATAGTAAAGCAAATGGCCCTTGCGAGGGTCACATATTTGGCCGGAAAAGTGATAAATGATGCAATAAACGAACAGATTGAGAAGGATTTCACCCAGTTTGAGGACCTTATAACCTTCCACAAGACGACTGACGGTCTGATAACGGCCTATACTCCCAATTACGGCAGGATCAACCTGCTTAAAGTCAAGATCATCGAAAGCGTCCTGGAAAGGATCAACAACATGGATACCACCCAGCTCAACATCCCATTGGGCAACATAATTAACGGTGAGTTGCTGTCGGGAGTAGGCCCGCGCATCCCAATCAGGATCCTTCCTGTCGCATCGGCGGATGCTAAATTCGCGACCGCCTTTACATCGGCGGGTATAAATCAGACGAGACATCAGATCATAGTTGAAGTTGCGGTAGACATCGGCGTCGTACTTCCCGGGATGAGAACGGGTACGGAAGTCAAATCACAGGTAAATATCGCGGAGACGGTCATTGTCGGGAATGTCCCGAATACATACACATATCTGGAAGATACCGGAAGGACTCCGATGGAGATCTATGGCGATTTCGACCTGTATGGGGAAAACGATTAATTGCTATCTGAAACTTGCTATAGACAATCAATTGTTATCTAGAACTGGCAATAGTCAATGGACAATTATGGGCAATAGACAATGGACAATTATGGAATACTAATGTAAAATAAATTGAAATTGATTTTATCAGCATGCATGGGAAAATTCGATCGCAAAGGAATTTTAACAATGTCGATAATCAAAGCAGCGGAAAGTTACTGTCCAATCGAAGAGCACAAGGAACGGTGATAATGATGGATGCCATAGCCGCAGAAGTAGCAGCTTTAAGAAAAGAGATCGAAGAACATAATTACCGCTATTATGTACTGGATGATCCGGTAATATCCGATTATGAATACGACAAGCTGATGAGAAGGCTCATTGAGCTCGAGAAGGCATATCCGGAGCTGGACTCCGGGGATTCTCCTTCGCATCGCGTCGGCGGCCGCCCGCTGGACATGTTTGAAAAGGTCACGCATGCTGTGGCTATGCAAAGCCTCAATGACGCATTTGACTATGAAGAAATATATGCGTTCGACAGGCGGATACGCGCAGTTTTAGGTGACAGGGCGGAGTATGTCGTCGAGCCGAAAGTGGACGGCCTTTCCGTCTCGCTGGAGTACGAGAACGGTGTTTTTGTCCGCGGAGCAACAAGGGGGGACGGCGAAGTCGGGGAGAATGTGACCCAAAACCTTAGGACCGTAAGATCACTGCCTCTCAGGATCGACTGCGAATATCCCAGGATCATAGTTCGCGGTGAGGTCTATATGTCCAAGAAGGTCTTTGAGGAGTTGAATGCCGAGCGAGAGCTGAAAGGGCTGCCTTTGTTCGCAAATCCCCGGAATGCGGCCGCAGGGTCCCTTCGTCAGCTGGACTCGAGGATAACTGCCGAAAGGAAACTCGACCTTGTGGTCTTCAACATACAGCTTGCGGAAGGTGCGGATTTCGAGAACCATTCGGAAGCGCTTGAGTACCTGAGGACACTGCGGTTTAGAAGCAACTCATACAAGGTGTGCAGGTCTGCCGATGAGGTGATAGCGGAAATCGAAAGCATCGGACGGAAAAGAGGGCAATTCCCCTTTGAAATCGACGGCGCGGTCGTAAAGCTGAACTCCCTTGCGGACAGGGAACTCATAGGCAGTACCGCAAAAGCACCGCGATGGGCGGTAGCATTCAAATACCCGCCCGAGAAAAAGCCGTCCGTCATAAAAAATATAACGGTCCAGGTCGGCAGGACGGGGGTCCTGACTCCAAAGGCAGAAATAGAGCCTGTATACATTGGCGGTTCTACGGTAACATATGTAACACTTCATAATAGTGATTATATTGCGCAAAAGGACATCCGCATCGGCGATACGGTCATCGTGCAGAAGGCAGGAGATATAATCCCCGAGGTGGTTGAAGTTGATAAGTCTAAGCGGCCGGAGTGGGCAAGGCCTTTTGAGTTCCCGTTGACATGCCCGGCCTGCGGATCCGACGTAGTCCGTGAGGAAGGTGAAGTTGCCTATCGGTGTACGGGCGCGGAGTGTCCTGCACAGCTTATACGAAATATCATCCACTTTGTCTCGCGCGACGCCATGAACATCGAAGGCCTGGGCACAAAGGTCGTCGAGCAGCTGGTGCAGGAAGGCCTTCTGGGTTCCGCGGCGGATCTTTATTATCTTGACAGGGAGTCGCTGATGAATCTTCCTCGCTTTGGCCAAAAGTCGGCTGACAATCTCCTGCAGCAGATCGAGCGTTCCAAATCCAATGACCTGTCAAGGTTGCTGTATGCATTCGGCATAAGGCATATAGGACAAAAGGCCGCAAAGTCCCTTGCCAAGGAGTTCAGGACACTTTCAGCACTCCAGCAGGCAGACATTTCGGATATTTTGCGGGTTCCGGACATAGGCATCATAATGGCCGAAAGCCTGAAAAACTGGTTTTCGAACAGTCAGTCGCTCCACCTGATATCCCGGCTCAAGGATGCCGGCGTAAACATGTCATATCAGCAGGAGACGGAAAGCAACAGATTTGAGGGCATGACATTCGTCCTCACGGGCACTTTGAGCCGCTATACCAGGAATGAAGCCACAGCGATAATTGAGGCAAACGGAGGTAAGGTCAGCTCATCGGTTTCCAAGAAGACGACATATGTCGTAGCCGGGGAGGAAGCCGGATCAAAGCTTGACAAGGCAAATGCGCTGGGGATACCCGTGCTTACTGAAGCCGAATTCGAAAAGCTGCTTCAGGAGTAAAACTTATACAGGAGTAAAGCTTTTACTGCAGCAAACTTTTTTGATCATGGATTTCTATAATATATGATATCGCTGCCGCGTACCATTAAATGGGCGCGGCATTATTTTTGCATCATTTATCATGCCAAGTCATAAACAGGGGATGTCCAAAATAAGATATTGTAGAGGAATTGGAAGGTGAAGAAGATAAGCGGCGGTCAATAAGGATTGCCAATATAATGACAAGGCGATGAAAGGAAAAGGAAGATGTGGCAATGAGGCTGGTGGATATCAAGCAGATCGAAAGATTCGAAAGTGCGGCAAGGCTGTTGCCGGAACGGTTCCGGTCGCTTGCCCATAGCTGCGACGTCTGGATGAAGTGTTCTGCAGAAGAGTTCCGCTTTAGAAGCGGAAGACCGTTTGCCGTCAGCTGCTCCGGCAGGGAGTATGAGCCATCGCCGACGGCAGTGGTATCTCCGAATGACATATTGGAGTTCCTGCGCATCGTATCAAACGGATCGGTACATACGGTAGCGGAAAGCCTGAAGCGTGGATACGTAACGGCCGAAGGCGGGCATAGAGTAGGTGTTTGCGGCAGTGCAGTGATCAAAAGCGGGGAGGTCGTATCGATCAGAAACTTCTCGTCTGCCTCTCTGCGCATCGCAAGGGAAATAAGGGACATAGGCAGGAACATATACGATATGCTCATAACGAAAGAAACATTCCCGAACCTGTTGATCGTCTCCCCGCCAGGCGGAGGCAAAACGACTCTTCTGAGGGACCTGATCAGGCTTATTTCGGACGGAGGAATGAGGGTCGCGGTAGCCGACGAAAGAAACGAGCTCTCCGCAATGGTCGGGGGAGTGCCGGGGTTTGACATTGGTAAGCGCACCGACGTACTGGAAGGATGCAGTAAGTCCGAGGCGGTGCTCATGCTCCTTAGGACCATGACGCCCCAGGTCATTGTCATGGATGAGATAACGTCTCCCGAAGATATCGATGCCATGGAGCGCGCCGCAAACTGCGGTGTGTCCCTGCTGGCTACGGCACATGCCTATGGCATGGAGGACCTGGCCAGGAGAGTGTATTACAGATCGGTATCGAGGTTGTTCGACCACCTTGTCAGCATCACCTTTTCAAACGGCAAGAGGAATTATGAGTTGCTGAAATTTACGGATTCGTATGCAAAAGGAATTGGCGGCCATGGTTAAAGCGATCGGTTCGATATGTATCGTTGTTGGTTGTTCAATGATAGGGATCATTGCCAATAGGCGTTTGAGGGAACATGTCCTGGTTTTGCAGGATTTGATAGCCGTGATTCAGACGATCGAATCTGAAATAAGCAGCCAGCTGTCCTCAATTCCAACTGCGCTGCAGATGGCACTAAACGCTTCGGGAAGCAAAAATTCGGCATGCACCGCTTTTATCAGAAGTATCCTCATAGGCTTGGAGATGAGGGGGCCGCATGTGTTTCCGGAGATTTGGAGAAGCGCTGCGGAGGAAACTCTTGAGATACTAAGCGACAGGGAAAGGAACATGCTCAATGAGCTTGCAGACAAGTTGGGCAGATACGGAGCGGAGGAGCAGTTGTCGGCACTGAGGATGGTAAGGTCCGGACTTGAACACTTCTTGCGCACGGCTGAAGAGGAAAGATCCAGATCCGGCAAAGTGTATCTGACACTCGGAACAGCACTCGGACTTGCACTCGCAATCATTCTTGTATAGTCGAAATACGCCAGAAGAGCGAGGGTATCGAAAATGCAGGTTGACTTAATATTTAAAATCGCTGCGATCGGAATACTGGTAGCCGTTCTGAATCAACTCCTGACCCGTACGGGCAGGGATGAACAGGCAATGATGACGAACCTGGCCGGACTGATAGTGGTGCTTATGATCCTGCTGCAGGAGATAAGCAGACTGTTTGACACGGTCAAGTCCCTGTTCGGCTTCTGACGCAGGACTGAACGAAAAAAGGAAAAGCTATGGACCAGGTGTTGAAAATAGTGGCAATAGGAATTCTGGCATGCATACTGGGCGTGACGGTCAAAAAGGAATATCCGGTAGGAACGCTTCTGGTTTCGCTTGCCGCGGCAGTCGTGATCCTCATATTTACGATATCACTATTGCGGCCGGTAAAGGAGTTTATTGACGAGCTGGCAAGGACAGCCGAGTTATCTCCGTCGGTACTGGCACCACTTTATAAGTCTCTGGGGATAGCGATCGTTACGAGAGTAGCGTCAGAGGCATGCGAAGACGCAAAGGAAAAAGCTTTCGGAGTTTACATAGAAATAGCAGGCGCTGTAGCAGCGCTGTATGTTTCTCTGCCCCTGCTGTCGGCAGTATTCAAACTGGTAAGCTCATATCTGCAGTCTTGAAATAAATGGAAGTATGACATGGGGACAAGCAAAGTGAAAAGCAAAATAAAAAAGATAACAGATATGAAGATGCTATGTAAAATCATATTTGCTTTTTTGCTGGTGATGTCTGCGGCAATATCATCAGAGCCCTGTAAAGCAAAGAACATTTACGATACTCAAACTGACAGGATCATCGAGGAACAGGCTGATGCACTGGGAACAGATTCACTTAACCGTGCGCTGCCCGACGATGCCAGGGACATCCTGAAAGAGTATTCCATCAACCGGGACACTTCATTTGAAAGCGGGCTGAAAGCGATATTGGAAAGCGGCAGCCGCCGGGCAGGAAGCATAATACGGAGCGGTGTACGTTCAGCGGTAACTCTATTGCTGATCGTCCTGTGCTGCGGAATAGTCAAATCCCTTTTTGAAGCAGGCTCGTCGGTCGTCCCGAACTATGTTGCGATGGTGGGCGCGCTGGCACTATCCGTATCAGTCGCGGCAGACCTCAATAACCTGATCGGATTGGGCAAAAACCTTCTTGACAGCCTTGATACTTTTTCGAAGGCCCTGTTGGGGACCCTTGCCGCTGCGTCGTCGGTTCTGGGGCAGCCGGCATCAACGGCGGCAAAGTACATGGCGACCGTACTTTTCATGGATGTCCTCATTACTTCGATAAACCGGGTGATATTGCCCATCCTTTATGCATATATTGCAGCTTCTACTGCCAATGCGGCCCTGGGGGAGGATATGCTGGGCAGACTGGCATCCTTTTTGAAATGGGTATGCGTTACCGTTCTCGGGTTGATCCTGACTGCCTTTACAGCCTATCTTTCTATAACGGGCATCATAGCCGGCAGTACAGATGCGGTTGCGGTGAAAGCAACGAAAATGGTATTGTCAAACGCGATCCCGGTTGTCGGAAAGATACTGTCCGACGCTTCCGAAACCGTCCTTGCGGGTACTAGGATCCTGCGAAACTCCATCGGTATTTTCGGAATGATAGCTGTTTTGGCAATTTGCGTGACACCGTTTCTTAGATTGGCAGCCCAGTACATACTTTTCAAGCTTGTTGCGGTGGTCTCATCGGTATTCAGCGAAGGAAGGCTTTCGTCGCTGATAGATTCCCTTGCAAGTGCTTTTGGGATCATCCTCGGTATGCTGGGATCATGTGTGATAATCATCATTATATCTATCGTGTCGGTCATTTCCATGATCGGGTAGATGGCATGTTGTATAAGTGTCGGGCAGCAAATGGCCCGATCAGGGCTTAAAAACTGCAGGATATGCATAAAAGGTGGACCATGAACGTGATAAGAGAATGGATCATAGGACTTACAGCAGTTTCGATCGTAGTGTCGGCTGCGCTTGCCATAACTCCGAGCGGTTCTGTCAAAAAGACTGTAAGGCTTATTGGCGGCCTGATATTGTTCATAATCCTGATCCGTCCGCTGAAGGAACTGGATGCCGGAGACATAGCTTTTTACAATATGCAGTACCGTGCCGATTATGAGAAATATGAAGAGAAACTTATTACCAGGAACTCTTCAATGATCAAAACAATCATAGAGGACAAATTGCGGACATATATATTGCAAAAGGCAGATGATTTGGGAGTTGAATGCGATGCGGAGGTCATAACACGGACTCGTGAGGACGGATACCCTTACCCTGTACGGATCATATTCTACATTCCTGCAGAACCGGATCCGGCCTTGAGGGAACGGCTTTCATACATCGTAGCCTCCGAGCTCGGTGTTGATGAGGAAAATCAGGAATGGAGACTGGTCGAAGATGAAGGTTGATTTTCTGAGCAGTATCAAAAAAGTATTCGACAGATACAAGTACGTGTTAATCATTATAGCCGCAGGAATGCTTCTCCTGCTGCTTCCAAGCATTTCGGGCGGCGAAAAGAAGACACCCCAGCAGGTGCAGACGCCTGAACTGTTTTCGCTTGAGAAGGAAGAGCAGCGGATAGCAAAAGCACTTTCAGAGGCAGCAGGTGTTGGAAAGACGGAGGTGATCCTGACACTTGATACATCGATAGAAACAATTTATCAGACCAATGTTGACAGCCAGTCCTCAGTATCTTCGGACAATACGGACAACAGGGTCATCACCGAAACTGTCGTCATATCGATCGGTTCGGGAAACCAGCAGGCTGTCGTGAAGAAGAAGATCTACCCCGAGTACAGGGGGGCTCTCGTCATCTGCGAAAACGGCGAGAGCGCTTCAGTCAAGCTGAGGGTGATAAATGCCATGAAAGCATTGACGGGTTTGTCGAGCGATAAAATAACCGTGCTGAGCAGAAAAAGCAAATAATACATGGAAGGATGTGTTGTTATGCGCATGAAGGTATGGAAGAAAAACGCTGTTCTCGCTACAGTTATCCTGTTTGTTTGTGTCGCGGTCTACCTCAACTGGTCATACGGAAGAGGGGAAGCGGCTTCCGAGGCCGGCCTTGAAGACCAGGATAAGAAAGGGATCGTATCACAGGTGGATTCCAACGGTGAAGACGTAATGGAAGGTGAAAGCGACAACATGGTCCTTGACGACATTTCGGACGGAGAAGACACACTGGCAAACGTGTCTGCCGAGTCGGACTATTTTGCGACGGCAAGGCTGAATCGTCAGCTGGCAAGGGACAGTTCGCTTGAGATCCTCCGCGAGTCCGTCGGAAACGAGTCACTTTCCCAGGAAGAACGCGATCAGGCTGCCCAGGTCATGAGCGTGCTGGCTAAAAACGCAATAACCGAAGCTCAAATAGAAAGCCTGATCAAAGCCAAAGGATTCCGTGAGTGCGTCGCGTTCATAGGTGAGGACGGCAGCATAGACGTCGTAGTGTCGGCCGCAGGCGGGAAGCTTCAGGCTGAGGATGTCAGCCGCATCAAGGATATCGTGATAAGCGAGACCGGACTTTCCGCAAATGATATCAAAATAATCGAAGTGGCCGAATAGTGAGTTGAATCGTGAACTGAACAGTGAATAAAAGAAAAGATTTGTTTTTTCGGGATTTTATGATATACTGTTCCTGTATCTCAATCAGGAGGAGTGTATAAGCCATGTCCGAGAACAGAGACTACTATACCAACCGGGAAGACAGCGGAAGTATAAATATATCTGAAGACGTCCTGGCCTCGATTTCGGCTTTGGCAGCAGGTGAGGTGGAAGGAGTGGCTGGTCTGAATGCCCCTGCGGGCGTTGACCTGGCCGAGCTCCTCGGAAAGAAGAACCTTACAAAAGGCGTGAAGATCCAAATAGTCGGCCAAACCGTTATCATCGATCTATATATAAACATCAAGTATGGATACAAGATACCTGAAGTGGCCGGAAAACTGCAAAACGCGGTTATATCCGCTGTGGAGTCTATGACCGGACTGACCGTTGAATCAGTCAATGTCCATGTAACCGGGATCACTTTTGAATCCAAACCAGAAGAAAACTGAATGCCGGTCAAAAGAAGCTGTTTCCGAATATCTGAGACGGCTTCTATTCTTGTGCGTATTTTTATACGCCGACGGCTTTATTTTTTTGCAAATAGTGTTTATAATTTATAGGAACCAAGTTTACTGTGGGATGTATCAAAAAATGAGCAGAAAAAAAGCAAGAGAAATCGCAATGAAACTTATATATGAAATCGACTTCCATCCTGATGAACAGGAAGATGTCATAAACTGGCGAATGTCGGAAGAAGCCTTCAGGATCTTTTCGGATGATGACCAGTTATACCGGACTTTTCCCGACGACAGGCAAACGGATTACATTTTCCGGGTCGTTCGCGGCGTATGCTCCCGTCTGCCCGAAATCGACGGGTATATTGAGAAATACTCGATAGGCTGGAAGCAGAATCGCATATCGCGGATAGCAAATGCCATTTTAAGACTCAGCATTTTCGAACTTCTATATTTAAGAGACGAGGTCCCGGAAAAGTCATCCATCAATGAAGCGGTCGAACTGGCCAAGAAGTACGGTTCGGATGATGAGGCTTCCTTCGTCAACGGTATCTTGGGGGCGTTTTATAGAGCCGAGAGGGATCCAAAATGAGTTTTTTCCTGGGTATTGACACGTCAAATTATACCACCTCGGCCGCTGTTTATGATGACGAGAAGGACAGGATGTATTCGGTGCGCAGGCTTCTTGACGTTGAACCGGGTAAGATAGGGCTGCGTCAGCGTGATGCAGTCTTTATTCATACGCTGCAAATGCCCGAAATACTGAGCGGGCTTTTTTCGCAGACCGGAAAGATAGAGCTTTCGGCATCGGCGGCTTCCGAAAAACCGAGGGAAGTCGAAGGCTCTTATATGCCCTGCTTCCTTGTGGGATCTTCACATGCAAGGGCTGCAGCACTGACGTTGGGTATCCCGTATTTCGGTTTTACCCATCAGCAAGGCCATTTGGTTGCGGGAGCATGGTCCGCAGGCAGAATGGATCTGCTTGATGTTCCGTTCATCGCGCTTCATATTTCGGGGGGCACGACAGAGCTGCTGTTTACCGAACCGACTGGCGACGGTCTGATAACCGCAAAGCGTATCGGAGGGACGGCCGATCTGGCGGCCGGGCAACTGGTAGACAGGTGTGGGCATATGCTTGGCCTTGGATTTCCCGCAGGACCCGAAATAGAGAAGCTTGCCATGGAGCGGACTGAGGAGAAGTATTTCGTTCCCAGGCAGCAGGGACTGGAATTCTCACTTTCGGGGTTGGAAAATAAAGTAAGAAACATGCTGGATTCGAAAGAATCCGCTTCAAATATCGCGTTTTTTGTGCTAAAATCTATAACAGAAGTCCTATGCTCAGCCATTGAAAAGGCGTTGTCGATGCATCCCGGCACTCCCGTCCTGTGTGCCGGAGGCGTGATGTCAAACTCGATAATTCGCAGTGAACTGGAAAAACGGTACGGTGCCATATTCGCACAGCCGGCATATGCTTCGGACAATGCTGCCGGAATCGCCCTGCTGGCTGCACGGGTATTCCGAAAAGGAGTGGATGTTGTTGCAGCAAAGTAGAGTGTACACTGTCAGCGATATAAATATGTATATCAAGCAGATGCTAGACTCAGACAGAGTCCTTTTTGATATATATGTCAAAGGTGAAATCTCGAACTACAAGTGCTATCCGTCCGGCCACCATTACTTCACGCTTAAAGACGAAGGCGGAGTGCTGAAGGCTGTAATGTTCAAAAATGACGCCAGGAGCCTTGCATTCCGTCCCGAAAACGGGATGAAGGTGATCGTCCGCGGCCGCATTACGGTGTATCCCAGGGACGGGCAATATCAGATCTATGCTACGGAAATGATCGCCGACGGGATCGGCGCCCTATACATAGCATTCGAACAATTGAAAAGAAAACTTGAGGAACTGGGCTATTTCAGGCAGGATCGGAAAAAGCCGCTTCCGCGATATCCGCAGCGTGTTTGCCTTATCACTTCGTCCGCCGGTGCCGCAGTGAGGGACATGATCCGTATCCTCAAAAAGAGATATCCCGTCTGCGAAGTCAACCTGCTTCCCGTCCGTGTCCAGGGTGAGGAAGCACCGGGAGAGATCGCGGAGGCACTCGACTATGCCAACCGCTACGATTTGGGTGACGTCATAATAACCGGCCGCGGCGGAGGGTCGATAGAGGACCTGTGGGCATTCAATGACGAGAGGGTGGCAATGGCCATCTACCGTTCAAGGATTCCGGTGGTGTCGGCTGTAGGTCATGAGCCGGACTTTACTATTTCGGACTTTGTTGCGGACCTGCGCGCGGCTACACCGTCAAATGCCGCCGAGCTCGTAGTTCCCGACAGCGACGAACTGCGGCTTCGTCTGAAAAATATCGAAGCAAGGATCGCTACTCTTGTTGACAGGTCACTGAGGCTGTCGAGGCAGAGGCTCAACGCAATAGCGGAGCGCAAGGTGATGCAGAGCCCCATGTACTACGTTCAGGAAAAGCGTATGCAGCTGGACAAGGTGGTCGGGGATTTTGCGTCGGTTTCGCATAGGTTCCTTGCGGAAAGGAAGGAACGCTTTGCCCGGCTTGCTTCGACTCTTGACGCTATCAGCCCGCTGAAGGTCCTTGGACGCGGATACGCAATAGCCGCAAAGGATGACGGGACCGTTGTTAGGAGTGCCGGTGAGGTATCGGTGGGTGATTTGCTGAACCTTTACCTCGGCAAAGGAGCATTGAGGTGCCAGGTTACCGGCAGCGACCCCGATCACGACCTCAGAGCGAACATTTCGGGCGATATCACTGAGGATTTTGACAGTTTCGGATCGGAGCCCGTTGAAGGTCGGGGCAAAGAAGGAACTGGGACAGCCGGAACTGAGACAAACGGATCTGAGGTTGACATATCTTACAGTGAAATCATTGTTGAGACTGAAGCCGATCTTAAAATCGATATTGACTGCACGCAGGAGCAGATGCAATTAAAACTGGATATTTAAGTGTATATTTTATGCTATTTGCTCCGTTTTGGTATGAAAATTACCTGATTATGTATGGAAACGATTTTTTGAGTCGAAATTATAATCGGTGATGTTTGGCAAAAAGTAATAGGATTGGAGTATATGCCATGGGTGAAAAAATGACTTTTGAATCTGCCATCGGCAGGCTTGAGGAAATCGTCCGGATCCTGGAGAGGGGAGAGGTCCCCGTGGAAGAGGCCCTGGGCCTGTTCGAGGAAGGCGCCTCGCTTATGAAGAGGTGCGCGGCCATTCTGGACAAGGCCGAGCAGAAGGTGAGCATCATAATGAAGGGCGAAAGCGGCGAGCCGGTTTCAGCGCCTTTTGATATCGAAGGAGAAAACTAAAGGTTACGGTTTCATATGGATTTTGAAGAATATTACAGTCAGCGGGTCAAGTGGATCAACGAAGCCCTGGACATGTGCATACCTCAAAGATCGATCCCTCAGAAGACTTTGATCGAATCCATGAGATACAGCCTGCTCTCAGGGGGAAAACGGATACGTTCAGTGCTTCTTACTGAATTTTGCAAGGCGGCGGGCGGAGACCCGGAAAACGCTCTCTCTTTTGCCTGTGCGATAGAAATGATCCACACATATTCTCTGATACATGACGACCTTCCGTGCATGGATGACGACGACCTGCGCCGAGGACGCCCGACAAACCACATCGTATTCGGAGAAGCTGCCGCTGTTTTGGCCGGAGACGCTCTGCTGAATGCGGCGTTTGAGACCATGCTGTCGGACGGGTGTGTCGGCGATTTGAAAACATCCGTAAAAGCAGTACCGGTCGATTTGCGGCTTGAAGCATGCAGGCTGATAGCAGAAGCTTCCGGCGCGTACGGGATGATTGGCGGCCAGATGCTTGATATAGAAAACGAAAACAGGCAGGTCGGGGCAGAGCTGGTAGAGAAAACGCATCGCCTCAAAACCGGTGCGCTTATATCAGCAGCCTGTGTTTCCGGCTGTATTTTGGCTGGAGCAAGACAGGAGCAGCGGATGGCAGCCCAAAGATACGCAGAAGCCTTGGGACTTTCATTTCAGATAAAGGACGATTTGCTTGACAGGATAGGCGATGAGAAGGCGCTGGGCAAACCGGTCGGATCGGATGCCGGACGCGGCAAAATAACTTATGTCGATATATACGGCATATCCGGGTGTGAAAGGAAGATCGCTGAACTTTCGATGATGGCGAAAAGTTGCCTTTCGGAATTTGAGGACAACGGATTCCTTATGTGGTTTACAGATTATATATCCACCCGTAAACACTGAAAATCTTCAAGAGGTAGTTATGGGATTGCTTGAAAATATAAACTCCCCCGAGGACGTCAAAAAGCTTGACATCAGGAAGATGTCTCAGCTTTGCGATGAAATCAGGAGCTTCCTGATCGAAAGCATAGCAAGATCCGGCGGCCACCTTGCATCAAACCTGGGGGTCGTAGAGCTTACCGTAGCTCTCCACAAAGTGTTTGACACCTCGGTAGACAAACTCATATTCGACGTAGGGCACCAATGCTATACGCACAAAATACTTACGGGAAGACGCGAAGAGTTCAAGAACCTTCGTTCACTTGACGGGTTGGCGGGATTCCCCAAACCAAGCGAAAGCATTCATGACCCATTTTCAACAGGCCATGCTTCCACTTCGATATCTGCGGCACTTGGTATGGCAAGAGCGCGTACCCTGATGAACGAGGATTACCACGTTATTGCTGTCATTGGTGACGGAGCTCTTACAGGCGGGCTTGCATATGAAGCTCTCAATGACGCCGGCCAGAGTAAAGAGCAGCTGCTGGTCATTTTGAATGATAACGGCATGTCGATACAGCGGAATGTCGGAGGGGTTGCAAAGCAGCTCGGTAGACTGCGCCTCAAGCCACAATATACAAAGTTGAAAAAACATGTTCGCGGTACGACGAGCCGGATCCCCGGCGGTAAGTACATTTATCGGGTCATCCACAATACGAAACTGTTCCTCAAGCGCATGCTGGTCAGAGGCAGCATGTTTGAAGATATGGGATTTACCTATCTTGGTCCCGTGGACGGGCATGACCTCAGGGAACTGATCAGGTTGTTTCAGATCGCGAAAGCCTATACCGGCCCGGTGCTCATACATTTGAAGACCGTCAAAGGGAAGGGCTACCGATATTCGGAAGAGAGCCCGTCCGAGTATCACGGAATATCACAGTTCGATATAGACTCCGGAAGGCAGCTTAACGGTTCCGCAACAAACTTTTCCCTGGTATTCGGGAAAAAGCTTAGCGAGCTTGCCGGAAGGGACGGGCGCATCTGCGCGATAACCGCTGCCATGCAGAGCGGAACCGGGCTTGACAAGTTTGCCGAAGAGTTTCCCCGGCGCTTTTTTGACGTAGGCATAGCAGAAGGACATGCGGTCACGATGGCTGCCGGGTTGGCTTCACGCGGCATGCGTCCGGTATGCGCTATTTATTCGACCTTCCTTCAGCGCTCCTACGATATGCTCATCCACGATGTAGCGCTTCAAAAGCTCCCCGTTGTATTTGCAATAGACAGGGCGGGGCTTACGGGAGAAGACGGGGAAACCCACCAGGGCTTGTTCGACATATCTTTTCTCCCGCATATTCCGGGCATGCGAGTGTACTGTCCATCAAGCTATGCTGAGCTTGAGGCCATGCTGGAGCAAGCGTTCGCCAGGAATGACGGTCCTGTTGCCATCCGTTATCCCCGTGGTTGTGAAGGGGAGTATAAAGGGGTTTCCGCTGGCAACGCGGAAGTTTTCAAAGCAGGCTCAGACATAACGGTCGCTGTATACGGCAGACTTATAAATGAGGTCATCCGGGCCGCGCAAATCGCGGAAGAGACGGGAGTTTCCGTGGAGATAATTAAGCTCAATGTCATTTCACCGCTTCCCGCAAAGATCGTCCTTGACTCGGTGGAAAAGACCAAACGTTTCCTGGCGGTGGAAGAATCCCTTGACGAGGGTTCCGTCGGAAGGAGACTGCTGAGCGAGATAGGCCTGAGGGGAATGGCTGTCAAAAGCGCAAGGCTCATAAACCTGGGAAACAGGTTTATACCGCACGGGAATATGCCCGAGCTGATGGTAAGATACGGCCTTGACGCCCGCTCTATATCGTCGGCGATCCTGGAGGAGTGCAACGGTGAAAAAAAGAATAGATCAGCTGCTGTTTGAACGGGGGTATTTTGAAAGCCGGGAAAAGGCTAAGTCTTCCGTTATGAGCGGGGTCGTGTTTGTCGACGGAAACAGGATCGACAAACCCGGTACATTCGTTTCCGACGACGCGGAGATCGAGATACGGGGAAATGTACTGAAGTATGTAAGCCGAGGCGGGTTAAAGCTTGAAAAAGCGGTAAGAGAGTTCAATTTATCGCTTGAAGGTGTAGTTGCGGCAGATATCGGTGCGTCAACAGGCGGTTTTACAGACTGCATGCTGCAAAACGGAGCTTCAAAGGTATATGCGATAGATGTAGGATACGGACAGCTGGCCTGGAAACTGCGTCAGGATGACAGGGTCGTTGTCATGGAAAGGACGAACATCCGCCACGTAACTCCGGAAACGATCGGGGAACCGCTTGACTTTGCATCGATAGACGTTTCATTCATTTCCTTGAAGTTGGTACTGCCGGTGGTCCATAAACTGCTGAAGCCATCGGGTAAAGTAGTAGCCCTTGTCAAGCCACAGTTTGAGGCGGGTCGGGACAAAGTAGGGAAAAAGGGCGTGATTAGAGATCCCAAAGTGCATCTCGAAGTCCTGGAGGATTTTGTTCTGAATGCAGAACGATCCGGTTTTTCGGTTCTGCAACTGACATATTCTCCCATAAGGGGACCGGAAGGAAACATCGAATACCTGGCATACTTGTCTCCCGCTTTGGAGGGTGAGGAGTCAAATAAGAGATCCTTCGACCTGGAGGAACTGGTGTCGATTTCTCATAGAGATCTGTAAGCGGATGAAAATCGGAGTATCTTCTTTAGTTTTGATCGGGCTAAGCAGTGATTTTTCATTGGTGTAAAGGAAATTGCCATGCATAAGGTATTTTTGTTTCCAAACCCAAAACGTGACAAGGATTTTGTGCTTACGGTCGAGACGATCAGGCTGATTGCCGAATCCGGACTCGAACCTGTCATTTCGGATACCGTAGGGCTCAATTGTGACGGTTTGGCACATATGCCGTTTGACGAAGGCGTACGTTCTGCCGATATGATAATCTGCATCGGCGGTGACGGTACGATATTGCGGATCGCCGAAACCGCAGCGAAAGAGGATAAACCCATCCTTGGAATCAATGCAGGCAAATTGGGTTTTCTTGCGGAGCTGGAAAGGGACGAGCTGTTCAGGCTCAAAAGCATATTGAAAGGAAGCTTCAGCATAGATCACAGGTCAATGCTCGACGTGCGCCTGCAGAGAAACGGGGAGACGATCTTCAAAGGAACAGCTCTCAATGACGCGGTCGTCACAAACCTTGACGGACCTCGTGTCATGTCCCTGGATTTTTGGGTCGGCAGCCACTTTATAGCAACCATCAGCGGTGACGGAATTATAGCTTCAACACCGACAGGATCTTCTGCCTACTCACTTTCGGCAGGCGGCCCCCTTGTCGAACCAAAAGCCGACTTGATACTCGTGACACCGATTTGCGCTCATAGCCTTCACGCAAAGTCTTTCGTCCTGTCCGGCGACAGCGTTGTGAAGTTTCAGAATACTAATGCCGAAGTAAATGCAAAGTTGACTGTTGACGGGGTTACATACAATGATACCGCTATGCTGCCCGGTGATACAGTTGTGGTTTCTAAATCGCGCCTTTGCTGCAAGCTTGTGCGGTCGAAAAATCACGGTTTTTATGATATAGTAAGAAACAAGCTGATCCCTAAATAGAAGTACACCTTTACAGTGTATTGCTCGCTGCCCGTATATTTTGGATCTGGCAGCTGCATTAAAATGCAAGGTGATGCGAACCGGTATCCGCAGGTCAAAAGGTTGGGCGGTAATATATGTGTGGTTCTAAAAAATGGAAAAGGGAGAGATCATATGAAATCGGTGCGGCACGAAATGATCCTTCAGATCATAAGCAAGGAGAATATCGAGACTCAGGAGGAACTTGCTGAAAGGCTGCGTGTCCACGGCATCGAAGCGACACAGGCCACGATTTCCCGGGACATCAAGGAGCTGAGGCTGCAAAAGGTCCTGACGGAAAACGGAAGATATAAATATACTGCACCGGCAAGACATTTCGAACCGGATATAGACGACAGATTAAGGACTATTTTCAAAGAATGCGTAATAAGTGTCGATTACGCGAAGAACATCGTGGTCATCCGTACACTGCCGGGCCTGGCAGATGCCGCCTGTTCGGCGATCGATGCTATGAAGCATGATATGATAGTCGGGACGTTGGCCGGTGATGATACGGCTTTGATCGTAGTGAGAGAGGACTCGGACGCCGTAGAGTTTGCAAAAATCGTTTCGGAGCTGATCCGCTGACGACTATGTGCGGGAGGAAATGAAATGCTCACTCTTCTTCACATTGAAAATATAGCGGTTGTTGAACGTGCTGATCTGGAACCGGGCCCTGGTTTGAATGTCCTTACCGGCGAAACAGGAGCGGGAAAGTCCATAATTATTGACGCCATCGGTGCGATCGCGGGTGAGCGGACCAGCAAGGACCTGATACGTACGGGAGAAAAAAGCGCAACGGTAAATGCTCTGTTTTGCGGGCTCTCCCCGTCGGTCCTGAGCTGGCTGGACGAAAACGGATATGCACCCGACGAAGACGGGAACCTGCTTATCAGCCGCCAGATAACTTCGGACGGCAGAAGCATATGCAGGATCAACGGTGTTCCGGTGACCGTGTCACAGCTTAAAACACTCGGAAGCCTTCTTCTGAATATCCACGGTCAGCATGACAACCAAAGCCTGCTTGATGAAAGCACCCACCTGTCATACCTGGACAGTTTTGCAGGCCATCATGAGCTGATCGACGGATACCGTGCGAAATATAAAGAGCTGAAAGAAATCGAGAAGGCAATTGAAAGCATTGCAATCGATGAGGAAGAGAAATCACGCCGCATAGATGAGCTTAGGTACCGCATAGGGGAGATAGAAGCCGCAGACCTGCAGGTCGACGAAGAGGAGAGACTGGAAGCCCGCAGGACCATGCTTCGAAATTCGGAGCGCATGACTGCCGCGATCGAAGAATGCTTCCGCTCCCTTTACGGGGATGAAGATTCGGAAGGAGCATGCGGGCTGCTGAATATCGCCGAGTCGGCAATTTCACTCATAGCTTCGATGGATCCTCAGCTTGAAGCGATAAGGGAGAAGCTGAGCGATATCAGATACGTTGCCGAGGATATAGCTTCGGAGGTCAGGGATCTCAGGGATGAGTACATATATTCGCCCGAAGAGATGGAGAGGGTGGAAAGCAGGCTTGCTTTGATACATCAGCTGAAGCGGAAGTATGGGAATTCCATTGAGCAGATCCTGAAGAGACTGAAGAAGGACAAAGAGGAACTGGATAAAATTGAGTTTTCCGATGAAGAACTGGAAAAACTGAAGAAAAGATACTCAGCGGCATATAATGAGGTAATCGCCGCCGGGGAAAAGCTGAGCAGGAGCCGCACAGAAAAAGCGGAAGAGCTTTCCGAAAAGATAATGAACTGCCTGTCAAGACTGGATATGCCCAAGGTACGGTTCAAAGTAGATATCGTCAGAAAGGATGCTCCGGATCATGACGGCCTTGATACGGTGAAGTTCCTACTCTCTGCAAATCCCGGAGAAGAGTTGAGAGCGATCTCGAAAATCGCTTCGGGCGGCGAATTGTCGAGAATAATGCTTGCTATGAAAAATGTGCTTGTCAGGAATGATGATATACAGACACTCATATTTGACGAAGTGGACACCGGTGTAAGCGGCAGAGCAGCACAGAGGGTTGCGGAAATGCTCGCGGAGGTGTCAAAGGAGAAGCAGGTATTGTGTGTAACGCATTTGTCGCAGATCGCGGCAATGGCAGACAACCACTTCAACATAGAAAAGAAGGAGCGCGGCGGAAGGGTATACACTTCGGTTGCCCTGCTTGACGAAGAATCCGCCGCAAGAGAAATAGCTCGCATTATCAGCGGCGCAAATATCACCGATGCTACGATGAAAAGTGCACATGAGATGATTTGCGACGCAAAAGAATATAAAAATAAAGTAAGAAGTGAGGATTCGGCATGACACTTTATGACGAGTTGAAGGCGAGGGGCCTTGTAGCGCAGACGACTAATGAAGAGGAGATAAGTGAACTGATAAACAATGGGAAGGCTACCTTCTATATTGGATTCGATCCTACCGCTGACAGCCTCCACATTGGTCATCTCATGCAGCTTATCACCATGAGGCATCTCCAGAGGGCAGGCAATAAACCGATCGCCCTGCTGGGCGGCGGCACCGCAATGGTCGGAGATCCTACCGGAAAAACCGATATGCGCAAAATGCTGTCAGCAGAAACTATACAGCACAATGCTGAATGCTTCCGCAGGCAGATGTCCAAAATAGTGGATTTCTCAGAAGGAAACGCTATCATGGTCAACAATGCGGATTGGCTGCTGAACCTGAATTATGTAGAATTTCTGAGAGATGTGGGCGTACATTTCTCCGTAAACCGCATGCTCACCGCGGAATGTTTCAAGTCACGCCTTGAACGGGGTTTGTCATTCCTTGAGTTCAATTATATGCTCATGCAGAGCTACGACTTCTTCGTACTCAATCAAAGATACGGTGTAAACCTGCAGTGCGGCGGCGACGACCAGTGGTCGAACATACTTGGCGGTATTGACCTGATACGCAGAAAGACCGGAAAGACCGTATATGGAATTACCTTTACACTCCTTCTTACTTCGGACGGGAGAAAGATGGGCAAGACTGAGAAAGGCGCAGTATGGCTTGACCCGGAAAAGACTTCGCCGTACGACTTTTACCAGTATTGGCGGAATGTTGACGATTCCGATGTGATCAACTGCCTCAAACTTGTTACATTCGTCCCGCTCGAAGAAATAGCCCAATATGAAAAGCTCGAAGGAGCGGAGCTGAACAAGGCCAAGGAAAGGCTTGCTTACGAAGTGACTAAGCTGGTCCACGGGCAGGAGGAAGCCGAAAAGGCGCTTGCTGCTGCCAGGGCGATTTTCTCTTCGGGGACGGCCAGTTCTGATATGCCCGAGACGATTCTGACGGGCGAAGACCTCGAAAACGGCGCGATCACAATAACCGATCTGCTGGCCAAGACAAAGCTCGTTCCGTCCAAGGGCGAGGCAAGAAGGCTCATTGACCAGGGCGGCATAACAGTCAATGATGAGAAGGTAAAATCGGTCACGGAGACTTTCACTGCCGAGCAGTTGTCTGGCGATGGCCTGATCATTCGCAAAGGCAAAAAAGTATTCCACCGTGTACGACTTGCCTAGCCAAGGCCAGCCAACCAAGGGGACGGTTCTTCTGGCTGGACCAAGGGGACGGTTCTTTTGGCATTTGACAGTTTCCAAGACAGAAGCGTAATTACAAGGCAGCCAAAGGCAGCCAAAGGGACGGTTCTTCTGGCAGAGACAGCCAAGTCCGACCGAAGTGACGGTTCTTCTGGCATTGGGTTGCTTCAAGACAGAAGCGTCGCAAAATTGACCTGTTTTGTTCATTTATCCTATTGACCTGTTCTAAAATTCTAAACTTTATACTATAAATAAAAATGCTCTGCTCGTAGATCGGCAGAGCATTTTTTGAAAAAAGTATTGACGTTGACGTTACGTAAAGGTGTATGATGAAATTGCGGTGAGGCATGAAGGACTGGAGGATGCCAATGGAATACACAATAACCGAACTTGCAAAACTGGCCGGTATAAGTACTCGGACACTGCGATTCTATGATCAGATCGGACTGTTGAAGCCTGCCGGTACAAACGTTTCAGGATACAGGGTCTATCATGCCAAAGAAGTCGACCGGCTTCAACAAATACTGTTCTATAGGGAGCTCGGAATGAACCTGGGTAAAATAAAAGAGTTGATGGGATCCCGGGACTATGATGAACTTGCCGCCCTGAGGGAACATCTGAGGTTGCTGTCCGAGGAAAGAAAGAGGCTTGACCGTCTGATCGATAACGTAAGCAAAACTATAGCTCATAAGGAAGGAAGGATCTTTATGACAGATAAGGAAAAGTTTGAAGCATTCAAAAAAGAGATGATCGAAGAAAATGAGAAAAAATACGGAAAAGAAATAAGGGAAAAGTACGGACAGGAAGAGGTGGAAAAGTCGTATTCCAAATTCAAGAACATGACTGCCGAACAATATGAGGAGTTCATAAAACTTGAAGAGCATCTCTATGAAACTCTTGCGAAGGCATACGAGACTGGGGATCCGGCAGGTGAACTGGCACAAAAGGCCGCCGACCTTCATCGCCAGTGGCTTAGTTTTACGTGGTCCGGTTACTCGAAAGAGGCGCATGCCGGATTGGCAAGAATGTATGTCGAGGATGAGCGTTTCAAAGCATATTACGACAAAATAAAACCCGGTATAGCTGAGTTCCTGCGTGACGCGATCCTCATCTATACCGGAATGGATAAAGACTAAAAACACTTTTGGCCTGATTAATGAGAGCTTGCATAAAAATGAGAGTTTGAATCAGAGGTTTTGCTCAATGTGTACTGCTAAATGAGTGATTGAATATGAGAGCGTGCCCATTTGAAAATATGAAATCGGGAGCATTCTCAAAAGGGAGTATGAAATCGAGAATTCGTTCAGTGAGAGTTTTAAATTAAGAGTTCGCTCATTGAGCTGGATTTATGATACTGTTCACGAGATCCCTCATATTGTATAATCCGGGTTTCTGTTCCGCAATAAACTTTGCCGCCTTTACCGCACCGTTGGCGAAAATCGATCTGGACAGGGCAGTATGCCTGATTTCAATCAATTCGTCGTTGCCTGCAAAAAGTATTTCATGGTCTCCTACAATAGTGCCTCCGCGAAGAGAGTGTATACCGATTTCGTTCACCTCGCGCCTTTTGCTTGCCGAATGTCTTCCGTATACAAACTCAGCCCGGTACGGAAGCACCTCGGCGATGGCGTCGGCGATGGAAGCGGCTGTGCCAGACGGAGCATCGAGTTTTTTGTTGTGATGCTTTTCGGTGATTTCGATGTTGAAGTCCGGACCCAGCAATGACGCCGCCTGGCGTGCAAGTTCAGTTATCAGGCATATGCCGACAGACATGTTGGATGAACGGAAAACAGGTATGCGCGATGAGGCCTGTTCGATCAACTCGACCTGTTCTTTTGAATAGCCGGTTGTAGCAAGTACGACCGGTATTTTTTTATCCAGGCAATAATCAATTATTTGCGTGAGGGCTGATGGATTTGAAAAGTCGACCAAAACATCAGCAGGGCCGTCATAATCAAATATGTTTTCGTAAACAGGGTAGGTGAACGACTCTTTTTTTGATATATCGATACCTGCGACAATGGTTATATCATCTGAGGCGGAAGCCAATTCTGATATGACCCTTCCCATACGGCCGTTGCATCCTGAAAGCAATACCTTCAGCATAACGATACTTCCTTTTCTGTAAACTTTTTTAGTCCGAAAGGATTCCGGCTTCTATCATTGCCTTTTTCAGCCGCAATAAGTTGCTTTCGGATATTTCGAACAGAGGCATCCTGAGCACTCCGGTATCAAGTCCCATCAGTTTCAGGGCAGCCTTAACGGGAATAGGATTGACTTCGCAGAAAAGAGCGTTTATAAGCTCGGTCATTTCTATCTGGATCCGCGCGCTTTCACGCACGTTGCCCTCCAGGTAGAGTCTGCACATATCGGCTGTCTGCCTTGGCGCGATATTAGCGAGGACAGAAATCACTCCTTTTCCGCCTATAGAGAGGATGGGAACGATCAAATTGTCTTCGCCGGACCAGAAATACAGTTCGTCACCGACTCGCTGCATAACCGTTGCTATCACTGTAAGGTTCCCTGAAGCTTCCTTGACGCCGTTGATCATGGGGTGCTTTGCAAGCTCGCAATATGTATCGGCGGTAATGTTCATGCCCGTCCTGGACGGTACATTATATACGATGATGGGAAGCCCGGCCCTGTCAGCAATATAAGTCATGTGCTTTATAAGGCCTGTTTGTGTCGTTTTATTATAGTAGGGGGTAACGACAAGCAAGCCGTCGGCACCGGCTTCACGGGCAGCTGCGGACAGTTCGACTGCAAATAGTGTGTCGTTAGATCCGGTGCCTGCAATGACCGGAACTCTTCCGTCCACGAATTTTACGCACTGGGAAATGGTCTCAATATGTTCTTCGGCCGATTGGGTCGAGGCCTCGCCGGTCGTTCCGCATATTATAATGGCATCGGTCCCGTTTTCTATCTGAAAGTCAACAAGCTTTTTGAGGCGAGGGTAATCGATTGAATAGTCTTCATTGAAGGGGGTCACAATCGCGACACCGGATCCGACAAATAGCGGCGTTTTCATATAAGTATTACCTCACTTATGCAAAAATACAAAATCATGTGACTGCGGCTGCTTTGAACCATACTTTCAATTAAAATGTATGGAAAGATATCTGTTGAATATGATTATGTGCCATGACAGAACGTTACAAATATTGCGTTGATTTTTAGTTGTTAATAACTTAAATGTTTCTTCCGGCTTAATCGATATAACCTTCCGCGCAGAGCAGTTCGGCCAGCAATATAGCGCCGCCTGCCGCACCGCGCAATGTGTTGTGTGAGAGACAGACAAATTTCACATCGTACTGGCTGTCCGGACGCAGCCTTCCGATCGAGACGGCCATACCGGCTTCGAGATCGCGGTGAAGGGCCGTTTGAGGATAATTTTCCTCTTCAAAATAGTGCAGGAACTGCTTCGGTGCGGAGGGAAGAGCCAGCTCCTGGGGCCTGCCTCGGAATTCTTTCCATGCATTCTTGATTTCGTCCAACGACGGCTTTCTCTCAAAGGATGCGAAAACAGCGGCAAGGTGCCCGTCTGTGACGGGTACGCGGATACACTGGGCAGTTATGCTTGGAGCGGTGGCATTGACGATCACACCGTTCTGAACGGTCCCCCAGATCTTGAGCGGTTCAGTCTCAGATTTCTCTTCTTCGCCGCTGATGTAGGGGATCACGTTGTCGATCATTTCAGGCCAGGTGTCGAATGTCTTTCCGGCTCCGGAAATGGCCTGGTAAGTGCAGGTCAGCACGCGGTCGAGCCCGTAGCCCAACAAGGGATGCAGGGCAGGCACATAGCTCTGCAGTGAGCAGTTTGATTTTACGGCAATAAGTCCGCGACGCAGTCCGAGCCGTTTGCGGAAGTAAGGGATAACTTCAAGGTGATCGCTGTTTATCTCGGGTATGACCATCGGGACGTCGGGTGTGGTCCTGTGGGCAGAGTTGTTCGAAACTACCGGGCACTCGTGCCTGGCGTATTCCTCTTCGATTGCCCTTATTTCGTCCTTCTTCATATCTACGGCTGATAAAACGAAATCTACGGAAGATGCTATCTTTTCCAGGTCCGCCGATGCGTCCAGCACAATTTTATCTGTAAGGTTCTCCGGTATCGGGGTAGGCATGGCCCAACGATTTCCGACCGCTTCGACATATGATTTGCCGGCAGAGCGAGGACTTGCCGCAAGCACGGTCACGTCAAACCAGGGATGCTTATCAAGCAGCGAGACGAAGCGCTGGCCTACCATACCTGTTGCTCCAAGAACTCCGACTTTGTACTTTTTCATAACATTACTTCCTTCCATTACAGTATTGAGGTATCTGCCTGGAAAAGGGTACTGACGCCTCAAGAATTGAACGGATCGCTGAGACATATGCATAGGCTTTGCTGTATGAACTTGACGTGCAGTTTCCCATATTATTCTATGCAAGTATAGCAGATAATGCCATGCAAAATTGTACGGTTTCCTGAATATGAAAAAACCGGTTGAAAAACCGGCTGGACATGTAGTATAATTACGCAAAGTGTAAAAAAAGTAAAACTTTGTCGATACTACCCGTACAGCATAGCTCTCCATCCATAGTGGATGACAGTCGAGGGGCTCTTAACCCCACCGCCCAGGACAACGGCTCCCCAAAACCGTCTCCTTCGGCAGTTTTTCCTTTCACGGCGCATCGGTGATCTTGGGGGATCTCCGCGCCGCTACTGATAAAAACCGCGCCTCTACACCACACGATATTTGATTTGTCATGATTCTATCATAGAACACTTTCATTGTCAATGAGGCTGCAACCGTTTTCGGAGGATATAAATGAAGAAATTGGCATTGTTTTGCACGATATTATTTGTCATGTTCACGATAATTGTGACCTTTCCCGGCAGCGGTATGGTCACGACTGCAGAAGCCAACACTTCCGGTTTATATGATCCGATAATCAAGGTTGGATTATATTACGGCAACGATGCTCTCCCGTCAGCCAATTTGGCCAATGAAATAGGCTCGGGGTACTTGTTCGGTTTCTTTGACAGCCAGCGAAGCTTTTGGCAGACCGGATGGACGGCCCAGGAAAAGATAACCATAAACAAAGATAAGAACATGTACGTACTGAGCGGCAAATATTACGATTCGCTTCCGCCGTCAGGTGCGCTAACGATAGGCGCATACCACATTGATTCCGGAACGTCATTTGCGACGTTTGACGAAGCTTTGGCCGCTGCACAAGCACTCTCCGCATCCACCGGAATCCATGCGTTCCCGGCATATGTCCGGGGGGAACACAGAGTCAGGCTTGGCAGCTATACATCGATCGAGAAGGCAAACGAAGCGGCGGCAAAGACCGGGCTTCAGGGAGCGACAGGTGTTGGCGGCTCCACAACATGTTACACGGTGACAATAACTTCAACGGGTGAGATAATATACGAATTCGATGCAGGCAGCGAGGCTTTCCTGGCGATACAGCCGACCGGAGCCGCATATACCGAGACATGGTTTAAAGGCTACAGATACGCAGGTGCCTTTGAATACCGTCGCAACAACGGTAATGATATAACTGTCATCAATGTCCTGCCCGTAAGCGAGTATACAAAAGGTGTTCTTCCATATGAAATGAATGCGAACTGGCATCCTGAAGCGCTTAAGGCACAGGCAGTCTGCGCGGCCAGTTATGCACTCTCAAACAGAACCAAACACAGATCATTGGGATTTGATGTCTGCAATACTACCGACTGCCAGGTCTACTTGGGCCGTAATGCCGCAAACGCAAACTCCGATGCTGCCGCCGAAGCCGTTAAAGGCCTGGTCCTTACATATAATAACAAAATCTGCTCTACAGTCTATCACTCGTCAAACGGCGGCTCTACTGAAAGCGCAAAGAACATATGGGGTACCGATTATCCATACCTTCAGGCAGTGCCCGACAACTTTGAGGACCTTGCGAAAGCTAATAACGGAATATGGACTTATGAGTATACGAGCGATGAGATCACGTGGATTCTTCAAACAAAGGGTTACGACATTGGAAAAGTCGTGGACGTTTATGTAGATGAATACACACCTGCGGGAAACGTATACAGGCTGGCGATCATAGACTCAAAGGGGAAAAAGCTCACATTCGAAAAAAGCGCAGCAAGGACGATTTTGAACAGCAGCACGCTCAATAAGTATACGCATAGCCAGAGGTATACGATTTCAGGAGGGATCCGCTTCAACGTAAACGGTGGGACCGATGTGATCGCGGCGGAGAGTTATGCGATCGGAAAGAACAATACCGTCTCAAGGCTTTCGGGAAGAAATGACATTTATCTGATTTCCTCAGGAGGCCTCAGTGTACTGAAACGTAATACAGACAGCTTCATCGTATCCGGCAGAGGCTGGGGACACAACGTCGGAATGAGCCAGTATGGCGCTAAAGGAATGGCTGAGCGGGGATATACGTTCGACCAGATCCTCAGTTACTACTTTACCGGTGCGGTCGTCCGCCCGAATTCTCCGGATTTGTCATAACGATTTCACTTTGCTGATGCAGAAGTGTATAGTTTAGATAGTGTGTCTTTGCTGATAAGTAATGATAAATATTACGAGTAAAGTCAATAATAAGTACAATAAAAGCATGAGTAAAGTCAATAATAAGTACTATATATTGAACTTGATGCTTTATTCCGGAAAGAAGGACAGATCATCAATATTATGAAAAAAAGCGATTTCTATTACGACTTGCCGTCAGAGCTAATTGCGCAGACCCCTCTGGAGAGGAGGGATGCCTCCGAGCTGATGCTTCTTGACAGGCAAACCGGAGAATATTCATTCCACCACTTCTATGATCTTCCGGGGCTGCTCCGTCCCGGAGATTTGCTTGTTATGAACAACTCGAGGGTCATCCCCGCAAGGCTGATCGGCGAAAAGGCAGGCGGAGGGCCGGTCGAACTGGTCCTGCTGCATGAGTCCGGAGACCTGTGGGAATGCCTTGTAAAGCCGGGAAAGCGCTGCAAGCCCGGAGCAGAACTGATTTTCGGCGACGGAATGCTGACAGCTGTCGTTGAGAAGATCACCGAAGGCGGAAATCGCCTTGTAAGGTTCAACTATCAGGGGATCTTCCTTGAGGTCCTCGAGCGGTTGGGACAAATGCCTTTGCCGCCTTATATAACCAAAAAACTGGATGACCCTGAGCGATATCAGACAGTCTATTCAAAAACTCCCGGATCGGCTGCAGCGCCGACGGCAGGGCTGCATTTCACCGGCGAACTCCTCGAAAAGCTGAAGGGAATGGGCGTAAACATAGCTTTTATTACGCTGCATGTCGGACTTGGAACATTCAGGCCGGTAAAGGAAGAAAACATTGAGGACCATTTGATGCACGCCGAGTACTGCATGATCCCCGACGAGACTGCAGCGGCGGTGAAAGAGGCCAAGAATTCCGGCAACCGGGTCATTGCGGTCGGGACCACATCCTGCCGTACCCTGGAGGCATTTTTTGACGAGGATGCAAACCTCATAAGGAACTCGGGATGGACCGATATCTTCATTTACCCGGGATACAGGTTCAAGATAATGGACGGGCTCATCACGAACTTCCATCTGCCGGAGAGCACGCTCATAATGCTTGTTTCCGCATTTGCCGGCAGGGAAAACATTTTGAGAGCATATAAGGCGGCGATCGAGAAAAGGATGCGCTTTTTCAGCTTTGGTGACGCTATGCTCATAATATGAGAAACCGGGGTGGCACTTATGTTCAGGATATTGAAAACAGAGGGACGTGCAAGGCGCGGCGTTTTTGAGACTCCCCACGGGACCGTGCAGACTCCTGTATTTATGAACGTTGCGACACAGGCGGCCATCAAGGGCGGACTGGATGCTTTCGACCTCAGACAGGCAGGATGCCAGGTGGTGCTTTCCAATACTTATCACCTTCATCTCAGACCGGGCGAAGAGATCGTGCGAACGCTAGGCGGTCTCCACCGGTTCATACGCTGGGACGGTCCGATCCTGACTGACAGCGGGGGATTCCAGGTATTTTCCCTGGCGAAGCTGAGAAAGATCGATGAAGAAGGAGTTTCGTTCCAGTCTCATATTGACGGGCGCAGGATCTTCATGTCGCCTGAGGACAGTATAAGGATACAGTCTTGCCTTGGCTCTGACATTGCCATGGCATTCGATGAATGTGTTGAAAATCCGTCACCGCGAGACTATGTGAAGCAGTCCGCCGACAGGACTTACAGATGGCTTGTCCGGTGCAAATCGGAGCTTGAAAGGCTTAATGAGCTTTCAGACACTGTAAATCGTGGTCAGATGCTGTTTGGCATAAACCAGGGAGGGACCTATAAAGACCTGCGTGTTGAGCATATGAAGAAGATCGCCGAATTGGATCTCCCCGGCTATGCCGTAGGAGGACTTGCGGTAGGAGAGCCGACTGAAGTAATGTATGAGATACTGGAAGAAGTCGTCCCGTTTGCTCCTTCCGACAAGCCGAGATACCTGATGGGCGTAGGCACTCCGTCAAATATTATCGAAGCGGTCGCAAGGGGAATCGATTTCTTCGACTGCGTGCTTCCGGCAAGAAACGCAAGGCACGGGCATCTGTTCACATGGGACGGTGTCATCAACCTCAACAACAAAAAGTATGAAGAGGACCCAAGCCCGATCGATGAGCGATGCGAGTGTCATACATGCAGAAACTTCTCGCGGGCTTACATCCGACATCTTCTGAAAGCGGGGGAAGTGCTCGCACTAAGGCTTGCTGTGCTGCACAACCTGCACTTTTTCAATAAACTCACAGCGGACATACGATCAGCACTTGAAGAAGACAGGTTTGAGTCATTCAGGAGTGAATGGTCCGCCCGGCTTTCAACCAGAATATAAATATGTCTTGCAAAATATTGGCTGTTTCTTTATAATGAACAAAGGCTTATTGCCGAAGGAGGTGAACGAATGAGACTCTTTTTACAGGCTACAGATGGATTTGACATATCGACTATCGGATCTTTTATACTGCCTATAGCAGTTACTGCGCTGGTATTCTATTTCATGCTGATCCGTCCTGAGCAGAAGAGGAAAAAGTCGGTTCAGAAGATGCTCAGCGAACTTAAGGTAGGAGACGAAGTTACGACCAGAGGCGGCATCGTCGGTAAAATCGTAAAGATCAAGGACGACAAACTGACGATCGAAACTGGATCTGAACACGCCAAGATCCAGATCATGAGATGGGCGGTCATGAGTACCGGTTCTGACGCCGGAGCCCCGCAAATATAATCCAACAAGTTGTACTTTTTCGGACTGCAACCGAATATCCTTTAGAAGAAAGGAAAAAGGAGTGGTTGCAGTGCGCAGAGCGGATGCTTCCGGACCCGGTTTCAAAAGATATATGATATCAGTCCTGTTCGGGAGCTTAGTAGCGTTATTGATTTCACTTTTGCTCCTGATCCCGCTTTCTGCGTTGATTCTGGCCGGAGTACTTGACGAAGGACTTTCGGGATTCGTCCTCATTGTCATTGTCGCGGCAAGCTCCCTGGCCGGCGGTATCATTTCAGCAGGAAGGGCGGGAGGACGTTGGTTGCTTGTGGGACTGGCCGAAGGTATAATGCTGATGATCTGGTTTGGAGTGATAGGCCTGTTGTTTTACGACCGTTTCGTCCCAAGCGAAAATGGCCTTGAACTGTTGCTGGCATCCGTAGCCGGCGGAGTACTGGGCGGCAGGATAGCTGCTCCGAAAGGCAGGTCATCCAGGGCCAGAAAAGCCAGGAAATAGCTGTTGATATGCTGTAAATCGCATATACGTATTATGGTGGTGTGTTTGTGTCTCTACACACCACCGTTAATATCTTATTAGGCTTTTTGTACAGATTACTGATACATCAACAATAATTTGGTTCTGTTTGAATTATCTCCTTTTCCACGATCAAATACTGCCAGATCAGAGCATGTAGTTGTATATTTCGATACGCACACTATATGTTGTTAATTTCCACAATCAAAATTCGAAGGATGTGCGCTCCATATATAAGGTAAACATAATATTGTTTACATAATATTTGGGTAAATTCTACAAAGTTGCCTGAACCCGTTGATAGCGCTTGCTTTTTGGAGAGAATTGGCTTATATTTATATTCATCAGTATTATGTCAAGTGGAGAGAATATGAAATTCGGTGTGATCGGCGTAGGCAATATGGCAAATGCCATTTTGGAAAGCATATTGGATAACGGCGTTTTTTCGCCGTCTGAAATAGTGCTTTACGATCCTTATTCAAAGGTTATTGATAAGTTTGTCAGCAAGGGCTGCTTTGTTGCAGATTCACCGGATGAGCTTCTGGATCGTTCCGATCTTGTTTTGTTAGCCGTCAAACCCGGCAATATAGAACAGGCACTTGGCAATCTCACGGTAAATACAAGCGGAAAATGCATCGTTTCAATAGCCGCAGGTATTTCATCCGGATACTTGAAGAAATTTCTGTGCGAAGGCACTTATGTTATCAGAGTGATGCCAAATACTCCGATAATGGTCAAATGCGGAGCGACGGCGATCGCATTTAATGACGGGGTACCGGAAAAGTATTGGAACAAAGCCGTATCGATATTTTCAAATGCCGGTTCCGTTTGCTTCGTTGATGAGTCACTTATAAACGCGGCAACAGCCGTCAACGGATCAGGTCCTGCATACTTCTTTACTATGGCAGATGAGATGGTAAAGGCTGCTGAAGAGCACGGGCTTGACCGTGAAACGGCACTCATTCTTACTGCGAAAACGATGGAAGGCGCGGCAAGGATGCTGCTTGAAAGCGGAAGATCTCCTTCCGAACTTGCGGATGCGGTTTCATCACCCGGAGGAACTACGCTTGCTGCATTGAATGAGATGAAAAACAGCGGGTTTTACGAGGCCATAAGAAAAGGAATGGCAGCCTGTGTAAAACGCGCATTCGAGTTGGGAAAGTAACATATTATCCATCATAACATCCGGACATCCCTCATATTATTTTGTGAGGGAGGGAAACGCCATGAAGCGAATCCTTATGAAGGTCTGGGATGTGCCGGGAAACACGTTGCTTCCTGCCCTGATATTTTTATGTATTTGCTTTATTATAGGAGCGATCACGGGCTGCATTGTGGCCGCCAACGGGGGCGACAATGCACAGCTTGCTTCAGTGGTGGCCGATTACACGGTACTTTCTGACGTAAACTTCTGGAGTGTATTATTTAATATATTACGATTTCCGATCATTATAATCCTTTGCGGACTTTGCGTTTTCGGCACTATAATGATTCCGATAGTAGTTGCCGTTAGAGGATTCCTGCTGCTGTTTACCATTACAACGTTCGTAAGGTTGTTTGGCGGGACAGGTTTGCTATACTCATTATCCCTTTTTGGTATACAGTGCCTGTTTGTTTTGCCTTGCATCCTTCTGCTCGCTACGCAGGGACTGGTTTCTGCGAGCATTTTATTCTCTCTTGCATCATCAAGGGGAAAGAAACTTTCGGGTTCCGTTTTTTCTGGCGCTTATTTTTTTCGGATGCTTATTTGCTTAGGTGTGCTTTTGTTTTGCGCTTTGGCAGAAACACTCGTTACACCCTTTCTTGTGTCTTTAACGATGGATAAAATCTTACCATAGAGCAAATAAAAGTAGGGAAGTTGGAAAAGTATGAATGGCTTGCAACAGCAAATAAGAATGTTCGAACATTTCCTGGAGTTTGAAAGACGTTCCTCATCGAACACCGTTTCATCTTATGTAAGGGATGTCAGGCAATTTGCAGATTACTTTATCAAACGCAATATCCGTACATTTGCCGAAGTATCTCCGATAATCGTATCGGAATATGTTAAAGATCTTCAGGAGTCCGGCAAGTCCGACTCAACCGTGATCCGTGCCATAGCATCCCTGAAATGCTTTTATAATTTCCTTATGCAGAGGAATGAAATCGTATCAAACCCGATAAAGTCGATCGTCCCTCCCAAGGCGAAGCGGAAACTCCCCGAGATCCTGACAAGCAAAGAGGTCGATCTGCTGCTGGCACAGCCAAAGAGCGTCGACTCAAAGGGGTACCGCGACCGTGCGATGCTTGAGGTATTGTACGCCACCGGCATAAGAGTTTCTGAGCTGATCGCGCTCAATGTGACCGATGTCAACCTGAGCGGCAGTTTCCTGAAGTGCAGCGGTTCGGGTAAGGAACGCATTATACCATTGTATCCTGCAGCGGTGCGGGCAGTATCGGACTACATAAACTTTGCCCGTTCACAGTTGATCCTCAACCCCAATGAGCCTGCCCTGTTCGTAAACATAAACGGAAAGCGGATGACAAGGCAGGGTTTTTGGAAGATCATAAAGTACTACCAGGAAAAGGCCAATATAAAGAAGGAAATCACCCCGCACACGCTGAGGCATTCTTTTGCCATCCATCTGCTTGAAAACGGCGCTGACCTTCGCTCGATACAGGAAATGCTTGGACATGTTGATATATCATCGACGCAATTTTATTCCAACCTGGTCAAGCAAAGGCTGCGGGAGGTATATAACAAGTACCATCCGCGGGCAAACTAAAAAGTCGATACGGGATCAAGAAGCTGAAAACAACGGAGGATATTCGAAATGCCATTGTTTGGGTACAATTTCAACAAGCCCGGTAAAGGTGTCGATCCGGATGCTCCCCCAAAGCATCCCTTTCTTCTGTTCTGGGAACTCCTCGGGCGTAAGTTTTTCAAGTATGTTACGCTGAATATAATGTACCTTATTGTACTCCTGCCGGTCGTAATTTTTGCCTACGCCGCATTCTACGGCTGGCTTGCAACGGTCATGCCGGCCGATGACGGGACCGTGGTGTCATTTTTGCTGGATTTGTTCGCGGTAGTTTATAATTTTGTGCCTGCCGTCCTTCATATCCCGCTTTTGATAATATCCCTTTTGCTATATGGCCCGTTTACCTGCGGGTTGACATATATTCTTAGGAACTATGCGAGAGAAGAGCACGCTTTCATATCCGACTTTTTTTCAAAGGCCAGGGAAAACTGGAAACAGGGCCTTGTGTTCGGAATCATAGACGTGCTTGCCGTTGTGATCTTATGGGTCAATATCAACTATTCAAAGATAATTGAAGCAAATTCCATCAGCATGGAGCTGTTTGCCGTTTTTATTAAGTACCTGACGATAGTGCTTTTTGTCTTCTATTTGTTCATGAGAAACTATACTTACCAGATGGTGGTAACTGCTGAATTGAGCGTTCGGGCAATTTTGAAAAACGCGCGGCTGTTTGCCATTTTGGGATTGGGCAGGAATATTATCGTCTTGCTGGGAACTGCTGTAACAATAGTTGTTGTCTTATTTATACATCCGATAATCGAGATTTTTACCGTACCGCTGATTGCCCTGAGCTTTATCAATTTCCTGTCGGTATATACGACTTATCCCATAATAGAAAAATATATTATAAAACCCGCCATGGAAGCCGAGAACGCAAGGCGTCTCCAGGAGGAAAAGGAAATCAAGGAGAAGCTCGGCAAAAGGGGAGGGGAGTTGCCGCCCGAATTAGGCGGACCCGGTGCCGGAAACATGGACATCCTGAAATCTGTAAGCAACAGCGATTCGTCGGGGGATGAACCGACTGATCAGGCAGGGGAATCTGACCAGGTTGATAACTGAGCTGAGCAAGAGCCAAGAGCAACAATGAAGTATAAGTGTAAATCAAAAAACCAAGTTATTTAGAAAAGAAACAACCTTTGCACACTTCAAACGAAAGTCGTACAAAGGTTGTTAAATTATTAACAAATATATTATCCGACTATATCAATCAAATATGTTACTGTCTGGCAGTTTCAATCCTTGGGTTTTATTTTCGAAAGCGGATTGAGTGCAGTTGCCGCACGAATATCTTTGCTGTCAACATGAGTATATATTTGCGTTGTGTTAAGATGCTCATGTCCCAGGACTTCCTGTAGGGTCCGCACATCGACACCGCTTTTCCTCATAAGAGTTGCCGCAGTATGCCTGAGCTTGTGTGACGAATATTTTTCAGGGTCAAGCCCGGCCTTCAGCAATGCGTTCTTGACAAGGAGATGCACCGCGCTTTTTGAGATCCGCGAATTCTGGCGCGTTACGAACAATGCCTTCTTGGCATCGCCGCTGAGTCCGTTGATGCTGCTGCGTACTTCAAGCCAGCGGTCCAAAGCCTCGCGGCATGCATCGTTAAGATACAGCACACGTACTTTGCCGCCTTTTCCGAATTCTACTCTTAGAGAATCCTCCCGGATGTCGCTGACGTTGAGGTTTATAAGCTCGGAAATACGCAGCCCGCAGTTCAGAAACAGCGTAAGGATGCAATAGTCACGTTCCTTGTTTTTGCCGTCCACAGCGCTGAGCAACTCGATGCTTTCATTTTCTGAAAGGTACCTCGGAAGGTTTTTTTTCAGTTTCGGTGAGTCAAGATTCAATACAGGATTCGATTCCAGTAAACCGGCCTTTAGGGTTAGGTATTTATAAAATGATTTGATAGTTGCAACTTTACGGGCGCGGGATGAAGCACTAAGACCGATACCTGAATCGGGAGAATTGTAACGAAGTTCACGTTCACGGCTCAGGTAACTTAAAAAGTCATACACGTCGGTCAAAGAAATGGATTTTACAAAATCGAGATCGATATCATTAATGGAGATCTCATTGAATGGAATGTCGTCAGGAACGAGACCTCGTTTGTATTTCATGAACCGGAAAAAAGTTCTAAGGTCAAGATAGTATTCATCTACGGTTTTCCTGGAATGGCCCTTGATCGTTTCGTGGTATGTAAGAAAGCTTCTTATTATATCAGGCACTTCTTCGTAGCTGTTCATGGTCTAAAACCTCCCTTCACCTGAACAAAATTTTTATTTTGTTGAGGTGTATCTATTTCTATTTTAAGGCAATAAAGGATTCCTGTCAATCCTTCCCCGTCATTAATTATGATTTGTTGAGTAATTTAATGATTTATAAGAGTTTCTCTTATGAAGCTTTAAGATAAGTTTTTCTTAAAATGCTTTTATCTCTGATATTCTCAGACATATAAACTATGTCTGTTATAATAAGCAATGTTTGAATTCTGAATTAAGTTTGAATTCTGTATAATGTGTTTACGATCAATGCATTTAAGCATTGCATTCAATGGTTGCTAGAACATTGCACCTAAGCGATCCATTCATAGATTGATTTCGATGGTTGAATTCGATCAATTCGCTTCATTCTTCAATGGTTTCAATCAATGGAATTATCGAGCCGATGTCAAAGCAATTTCGTTCAGTCAAAATTACAGGTTCAACATCACGCTTATATAAAAACTTCTCAATTGAATCGTAATCCGGATGATCTTTCAGACTGCCTGTAAAACAAAGCTTATCGCGGCTTATTTTTCCTGAAGCCCCTCCTATAAATCCGTGATCATATCCTGGCAAGTCGATATACCCCCGGCGGATCCTCAATACGTCGATCCCCTTTTTTTCCATGGAGTCGGCAAGTCCGGGATCTGCTGTTATGACGGCTTTTTCATTGACGATGCAAACCGAACATCTTGCGTAACCCTGGTTGACATGGATTATTTCGATGCCGTTTTCTTCGCAGAATTGCAGCAATCGAACATCTGTATGGGGGACGTTGCAAAATAAGATTTGGCCGATCCTCAATGCATTGAGCGGTATATCACTGGGATATTTTGAATCAAACTTAGCTGCGCCTTTAATGATATCCCAGTTTTCCAAACCGAATTTCCCGCATGAATTTGCTAATCTTATATAGGTCTCGTCGTATGTATCAGAGGAAACTATCAAGCTGTTTCCTCCCACATGATGCGTAGTAAGGTCTGCATGGCCGCTTACTCTTACATCGACTGAACTGCATGATGGAACAGGTATTATTTCAATGTCTAGTTCTCTAAATGCTTCACCGACGAGCGTCAGGTACGATTCCCCTATCGCAACTGCTTTAACTCTCCCCTGCGGCAAGTTCGGATGAAGAACAGGACGATATCTGCTCAAGAAAATGGCTCCTTATAAATTACTCAATATATGCTCTATATTATATTACTCGCTTCTGATTGCGTCGATCGGATTGAGGCTGGCCGCGCGCATTGCGGGAGAAACTCCGAAGAGCAGGCCGCAGAAAATCGAGATGCCTTCGGCTATAAGGATATGGCGGAGCTGCAGGCTGAAATGGATTTTCGTTATTTCCGAGACGACTGAGATCGGGATCACCGAAACGATTATTCCTAAAATACCTCCTATTGCGGACAGTACTGCGGATTCGGCAAGGAAACTGAGCATGATGTCCCTTCCGGTCGCTCCCAGGGTGAGATATATCCCGATTTCGCGTTTGCGTTCTATTGCCTGGGACATCATCGTGTTCATGATGCCTATGCCTGCAACGATTATTGCAATTGCCGCAATCGCACTTATAAACATTGCGATAAGGTAAATCACATTGTCTATCCTGTCACGGATCCCGTTTATATTCTCAAACCTGAAACTGTTGGAATTTCCGTACTTTCTGTTGAGGTAGGAAACAGCTTTGGCCGCAACAGATTCATCGTCGGACAGTATTACGACTTCATCGACCGTATCTTCTTTGACAAGACGCATCAGCGATGTATACGGTACATAGAAAAATTGCGGGAGAGTATCGCCCAAAAGCTGGGAGATCCCGTCTTTATGCGATGATACCACTCCTATTATCTCATACTCCTCAAAGTTGGTGCCTACATATATCCTGATAGATTTGCCGACTATGTTTTTGCGCCTGTAAACCATTTCGGCAAAATCCGAGCTGATAACGATGACGTTTTTTCCGGCGTTAACGTCGATCCGGTTCAGCATACGACCGTAAAGCAAATCGACTTTCAACACATCGCGCATCGTGTCGTCAACGCCGTAAACAAGGGCATTTCCCTGCCAGTTTTTTATCCTGTACGATCCGTATCTTACCATAATTGGCATTGACTTGTCTATGCCCTGTATATTTTCGGCAAGCTCATAAGCGTCCTGGCCTGTCAGCGCTATGCCCTGTGAGATCGCTATTTGCTTTGGGTATATCATGATGCCGTCAAGCCCGATCCTGTCCAGCTGTTCTGAAATAGCCGCCCTGCTGCCATCCCCAAGGGTCAGGATCAGGATGACAGAGGCAACGCCTATTGAAATAGAACATGTCGTCAGCAAGGAGCGTATCCGGCCTCTCAAAAAGTTGCCTAATGCCAGTCTCAATATATCGGTCAGCTTCATTGTATTATCACTACTTTATCCCCTTCGGAGAGGCTGTCGTCCGGAGAGAGGATGACTTTGCACCCTTCATATAATCCGTATTTGATTTCTACTGTGTTTGGCATCTCATATCCGGTCGTGATGATCCTTTTTCTAACTCTCCCGTTTTCGACGGTATATACCACTTCCCTGTTATCATCGTCCTGTGATATCGCTTCATAAGGCAGGGTCAGGACATTTAGCTTTCGTTTTGTGTATATATAAGCCTGTATGCTGCTTCCGGGGATGAGTTCATGATCGGGATTCAGTATTTCGACGACTGCCTCAGCATATCTCTCCCCTTCCCCCTGGATGGTCAATTGCGACTTTATCTGTTTGGATATCTCGACAACGACTCCATTGTAGATCCCTTTGAAAGCGTCTCCCGTCAGGCTTACGGGCATTCCCTTTTTAACCTCTGATATATCTGATTCGGCAATCGCTATTTTTGCTTGCATACGACTTAAATCTGATACTACTGCACATTTTGTGATCGGCGTTACGGATTCCATTTCCTTAACATTCAGCTCAGTTATGACGCCGTCTATCGGACTTATGATCCTGAAACCTTTAGAGTAAGACGTATAGCTTGATTCATCGTATGCCGCCTGGGCAAAGACTTCAACAAGCCGGTCCGTCATATCCTTCTTTTCAGGTGCGGTGGTATCCGTGGGCAGCAGCGACATTATCACCTGCCCCTTTTTCACGGAGTCGCCTAAGTTGACATAGATTTTGTTCACGGTGGCATACTCCGATGAATACAGATTAGCTGCGCAAATCTGTTCGATCGTACCTTTTGCGCTTACATTGAAAGTAATATTGCTTAACTTGGGAGTAATGCATCTGACGTATCTGACATTTTCCCGGGTCGTAAATAGCCACATTGAAGTGCATATGGCAAGAGTAATAATGAAGATAAGTATACTTCGTTTCATCAGTATGCACCTCAAGCTTAATAATTTTTTTGAAGAGTGGTTAAGATAAATGTACTAAAGGCATATTGCTTCAGGCATTCCATATCAAACCGAAAAGGGGATGTTATTGTGATAGCTTGCTGTGTTAACTGTGTATATCAGTCGGACGGTGTATGCATGCTGGACCGCGCTACCTCGATTGGAAAACCAAAGCAAAATGAAGGCTGTATTCATTATGTCCCCACTTCGGAAATTCCAAACGCGTCTATGATGAAAGACGGGGAAAAATAATCGCAAAAAACAATGATAAGAGATCAGCTAAAAATCCGGAGGTACAGGGTTGCCTGTACTTCTTTTGATTGTAGCTTTAGCGAAAATAAACCACCGGCTATGCCGGTGAGAATAAGAATCTTTAGATACAAGAAGACCTCCTTTTGCTAAAATGAGTGCAGGTTCGCCAACCGTACAAAGCAAAAGGAGGTCATGTCATGAATGACATGTAAAGTTTATCACATTTCAAATGGAGATGCCAATACCATATTGTGTTTGCGCAGAAATATCGATGATTATCTACCTGTCTCAATCGTGGGAAATAAGGCAGCAAATAATAAGGCTACTCTTTTGTGTCAGGTTCACGTGTGTCAGGCTCACGATCCTCATTTTTTTTGAGAAGGCTTGTCAACTCGGACATAAATGAGTTTATGTCCTTAAACTCCCTGTAGACCGAGGCAAAGCGAACATATGCGACTTCGTCCAGGTTTTTGAGTTCGTCCATTACCAGCTGGCCGATTTCAGTTGACCTTACTTCGCGACGCAGCTCATTCTGGAGCTTGAGCTCGATCGAGTTTACGATCCTTGTCAGATCGTTGAGCGAAATCGGCCTTTTCTCGGTCGCGCGAAGGAGACCGTTCAGTATCTTCTGCTTATCAAATACCTGTCTGGACCCATCCTTCTTTATGACGATTATAGGCAGTATCTCGACCTGTTCATACGTTGTGAATCTTCTCTGGCATGCAAGGCATTCGCGGCGCCTTCTGATCGACTCACCTTCGTCCGTAGGTCTGGAGTCGACCACTTTGCTCTCCAAATGAGCGCAATATGGGCACTTCATGGCAGTAATACCGTTCCTTTCCCCGGTTTACGGATCCTTACAGTAGAAAAATATCTGTGTTTGATATATAATTAGGTTTATTGATTCTTTGAATAAACAATAGCATCATTCAAATCAGTACATAAGGAGTCAAAAATGCATAAAATCACAAAACTGTTGTTGAAAGGCTGTTACATAATAACTGCCACATTCCTAATTGCTGCAATAATACTTCTCTTAACTGTACAGAGCGACACCCTGAATCTTGGACATACATTGATGCTTGTCAGGGAGATGTGTGCAACCGGAGCAGTCATACTTCTCCTGTCAGTTGTTGGCTCGGCAGCATTGCATGATCGACTTGGGAAGCAAGTCTAGTACCTTTTCTACGGATAGGTCAGATAAATTGCTTCATAAGCATCGTTATTATAATATCAATTTCAGGTAAAGTCAAATGTTTTGCAACCATTAACGATGCAGATGACAATATGATTCGACAAAACCTTTACAGTTCTGCCCGACATTCTTTTCGAAACCGGTACTGTAAAGCAACTGATTTTACATGATGCATTTTCGAATGACTTACACCTTCAAAGGTTCGGCTTCAGCGCTGAACCTTTTTTTATTTTCCTCAACAAGTGCCTTAACAGTGACTCCCACATATTCTTCAACCTGCTCGGCAGATCGGCCGATATACATCCTGGGATCGAGCAAACCCTCAAGCTCTTCCCTGCTGAGTCTGAAATCCGGATCCGACGCGATCAGATCGATCAGAATATTTGGCAAGCCTTCATCCTTTACACGTGAACCCGCCGCAATCGAATAACGGCGTATCCTTTCGTGCAGTTCCTGGCGGTTCCCGCCGGCCTTTACGGCATCCATCAGGATGTTTTCGGTGATCATGAAGGGAAGCTCTTCCCTGATATGTCTTTCTATGATTTTCTCATGCACCGTCAGACCGGACGCCACATTTATAAGAATATTAAGTATACCGTCAATGCACAGGAATGCTTCGGGTATGCTGATACGTTTGTTGGCAGAATCATCAAGGGTCCGTTCCATCCACTGTGTGGCTGCGGTAACAGCCGGATTCATGGCATCTGCTATAACATACCTTGCCAGAGCGCATATCCTTTCGCAGCGCATCGGGTTTCGCTTATAAGGCATGGCTGACGAGCCGACCTGCGCAGATTCAAACGGCTCTTCCACTTCCTTGAGGTGGGATAACAGCCTGACATCGGTTGCAAATTTTGAAGCGCTTTGGGCGATCCCTGACAGCGTGTTGAGCACGAAAGAGTCGACCTTCCTGGAGTAGGTCTGACCGGAAACCGGATAACACTTTTCAAATCCCATTTCCTCGGCAATAAGTTCTTCAAGCCTGCGGACTTTTTCATGATCCCCCTCTAAGAGCTCAAGAAAACTTGCCTGGGTCCCTGTAGTACCCTTTGACCCCAGTAGTTTTAATGTGGATATCCTATACAGGACCTCCTCAAAGTCCATGTGCAGATCATGGATCCAAAGTGAAGCCCTCTTCCCTACGGTAGTAAGCTGGGCTGGCTGAAAATGGGTAAATGCAAGTGTAGGAAGGGACTTATATTTAAGCGCAAAATCGGAAAGGACTTCTATTGCAAGCAGCAGTTTTCCCGCTACGAGCTCAAGTGCGCGGCGCATTATGATGATATCGGTGTTGTCGGTCACATAGCAGCTTGTGGCACCCAGATGTATGATAGGCATCGCATCGGGGCACTGCTCACCAAAGGCATGGATATGAGCCATGACATCATGTCTTAGTTCCCTTTCCAGGATCTCAACTCTTTCGTAAGGGATATCGTCAAGATGCTTCTCCATCTGTATGATCTGATCTTCGGTGATCGGAAGACCCAGTTTCATCTCCGAACGGGCCAATGCCACCCAGAGTTTTCTCCATGTACGGAACTTCACATCCGGTGAAAAGAGATTGGACATTTCCTTTCCGGCATATCTCGATGTCAGAGGGCTTTCATATCTGTCTTTCATAAGCTTCTCCATATTCTCCTTGCAGTTTTGATCAGGGTAAAAAATCAGAGTAATTGCCCGTATAATCAACTAATCGACCGATATCCGTCGGTCGATTAGTATTTTATCCCTCTTTGAGGAATTTTTCAAGGCGGTCAAGCCCCGTCTTTATATTTTCAAGTGATGTCGCGTATGACCATCTGACATGATATGGAGCGCCAAACCCTGTACACGGGACTGTTGCCACCAATCCTTTATCAAGAAACAGGCTTGAGAAGTCGTCGGCATCCCGGATGACACATCCGTACATTTCCCTGCCTATCAGGCTTGATATATCCATCATAAGGTAGAATGCACCGTCCGGATATATGTAGCCTATGTTTTCGATTTTATCGAGGCGCTCAACAAAGTAGTCGCGCCGGGCCTGGAACTCTTTGCGCATAACTTCGATGTTGTCCTGGGGCCCGGTGAGAGCCTCGACGGCAGCTAGCTGGGCAATGGAATTTGGAGCGGATGATGCATGGCTTTGATAGTTGCCGATAAGCTTGGAGATCTCATCGTTTGCAGCGGTATAACCTATCCGCCAGCCGGTCATGGCATAAGACTTGGAGACTCCGTTTACAAGTATCGTGTTATATTTGATCTCTTCCCCGAATGATGCAAAGCTTCTGAACTTGCATCCGTTATATATCAGCTTGTAGTAAATTTCATCGGAAATGACATATATATCGGCCTCGATCGCGGCCTTTGCAATAGCTGCCAGTTCCTCTTCGTTATAAACCACTCCTGAGGGGTTTGACGGACTGTTCAGGATAAGAGCCTTGGTCTTAGGTGTGATTGCAGTTTTCAGCATCTCCGCCGTCATTTTCCATCCCGTATCCTGACTTGTCTCAACGATTACCGGAGTTCCACCAGTCATCCTTATCATCTCAAGATAGCTTACCCAGTATGGAGCGGGCAGGATGATCTCGTCTCCGGGATTGGTTATTGCCTTCAATGCCAGATAAAGGCTCTGCTTGGCTCCGTTCGATATTACGATCTGAGAAGGAGTGTAATCCAGGCCACAATCCTCTTTCAACCTGTCGCAAACGGCCTTCCGCAGCGATTCAATACCGCTTGACGGAGTATAACGTGTGAAGTTATCTTCTATCGCCCTGATTCCGGCCAGTTTGATATTATCCGGTGTATTGAAATCCGGTTCCCCTGCTCCGAAACCGATTACATCGATGCCCTCCGATTTCATCTTTTTATACATCGAGTCTATTGCTATGGTTGTAGAAGCTTTGACCGTGGATACAAGATTTGAAAGTGGCTTTGGCATAATCCTTCTCCCCTAACTGAAGATGAGTGATGATATATGGCCTGTTTTTAAGGGTTGGCTGAATTACGAAAACACTTATTTTGCAAGTTGCAAATCATAATCTTGCAAGTGCCTTTAATTATAGTGTAGAACGGGGATAATTTCAATAGTTGATTCTGTATAAAAATATAAACACCTGTGCCTCACATATGGACATTCTTTATGATTAGGACTATAATAAATCTTATAAGCAAGACGGAGGTTCTTATGAGCATGATTTCACCCGAAATCGCAGTGTTTCTTGATGACGAAGGAAGGATAAAGCAGTACCCTGCAGCAGCAAAGAAAAAGGTCCTTGTGATAGAGTACCTTGCAGGCAAATTTGAAAAGGATCGCATCTATACCGAGAAGGAAGTGAACGCAATTATAAATCAGTGGCATACCTTCGGTGATTACTTCCTGCTCCGCAGGATGCTGATAGAATTCGGATTTATGGGCAGGAAGCCAAACGGCAGCGAGTATTGGGTCGTAAAAAAGCAAGAGGATGTGTAGAGCAAGGAAGTAAGGATATGAAAATCACGATTATGCCTTTGCTTCTGCTTATGATATTAGCATTATTAACAGCCTGCGGGGATGATACGGTTGAACCGCTGTCTTTCTCTCCGGAAAATGCAGTTTCGGACAGAAATGCTGCTCAAAAACCTGATGATACTTTACAAGAACTTTCAACCAATGCCCTCAAGGCATGGCAACTTGAAAAACCAACTACCGGTGAACGATATACCGATGATGAAATCAAATCATTTTATCTGAAAAATGGCAGAATCGTTAGTGAAATATATGATGCAGGAGATCTTGCAGTAGTAGCATATAAGTATAAAGAGTCGTCAGATACTCTTAGATTTGCATGGTTTGATAGGATAAGCGGAGAACGTATACCTATTACTAAAACATATGTGAATGTATCTGATGTTCATATAAGTAAATACAGTGTATGGATTCGTTCCGATAATTTCGACACGGTTTTTATCGCTCATGGGTCAAAAGGATTTCCGAAAATTTATAATGCAACGATCATAGATGATGGCGAAAGCAGGTATGCCGATTTTATCGAAAAGGGATATTACATGCCATCGGAAAAAGTGTTTGATAGTGGTCCGGGCTATCAATGCACAACCTTATCCATCATTACTTATGGCTGGTACGGGATAAGGTTTGAGTTTCAGGAACACCCGCACATGCCCTGGATCAGTGATTCTCCCAGCCCGCCGGGGATCAGTGTTGACTTAACAGGCAGTACAAAATCTGTAAGGCTGTACAACACGTTCCTTCCTGAGGATTACGTAATAAAGAATGATGATGCTGCCGAGTCCTCCGTACTATCGGTTAAACAGGATGGAAATGATGTTGTCATTCAGTTCGAGCGGGAAAAGGAGATTCAGAGGTATACAGTATATAGCGGTAACGACAGCATAACATACGATCCGTATACTGAAATAAATTTCATTGATGCAAACAGCATCGGTGCTTTTGATCATTACCCCGAAGGCTGGTAAATCAAAACGCAACTGATCAGATCACGAAATCAAAAAAACTCTTGGAAGATGTAACCTCCCAAGAGTTTTTGATTTATGCAATATACAGATATGTAATCTGGTCGAGAAAAGTTTTCCTCTGTAAAATGCTTACACGTCGCGTGCTAACCTTATAAATCTCATGCAGCGTCCCTTTTCCGGCTTCACGAGCCTCATCAGGCGTCAGTTCACTGTTACGTATCACGTCAGAGTATACCCGGGTTTCTGAAAGAGTCTGTTCGGCCTTCTTGTAGGCTGAAGACAGTTCGACTGCATTCATAACACTAATGGGGCTTTCAAAAAGGGTAAAGGGTATCATCAAACGTATCAGCACCATTGCCCATAGAGCGTACTGCAAGCGCAGGCTGATCTTACCCTTTAAAAAATGCCGCATCAGGACCACCACAAGGATAAGAACGGAGGAAGTGATTATGAGCTCCGTCATTTCTCCCCCTCCCTGCCTTCAGCTTCACGCAGAATGGCGTAAAGTTCATCGATTTCTTCTTTTGTGAGTTCCTGTCTCTTCGTGATGGCGCTCATCATGAGGCTGATGCTGCCCTTGTATACGCGCTTCAGGAAGTCGTCCGTTTCCCTGATAACAGCGTCTTCACGCTTGATGAGCGGTGTGTAAACCTTAACTCCTTCTTTTTCTTCACAGCTGATAAGACCCTTTTCGGACATGCGGCGAAGCATAGTTAACGTCGTGCTCCGGGTCCAGCCCACATGTTTACGCATATAGTCCGTTGCCTCTCTGCCGGTACGAGGCGACGCTTCCCACAGGCATTCCATGAGGTTCCATTCGGTTTTGGTAAGGCTTATGCTCTGCTCGCTCATTCGATGCTCACTCCAGATTGTTTACAATGTAAACACAGTATATACCGATGTGTTTACATTGTCAACACATTGCAGGGACCTTCCCTTTGACTTTGATGTGTAAAGTAAAAAGTGAAACAGCACCATGTGAAAGAAATCAGAATATTTTATCAGGGATATGAACATACAGATGATACTGCCGATGCAGGCCTTGAGTTTCTCATGTTAAAGCAGGTATCAATAAACTCCCGGAGGCAACGGAGCTTCCGGGAGCATTGATTACTCAAAATTCAGATACAGTAAAATCGAATTTGTCGCTTAAAATGCTAAAAAAGTCCTCGAAATGAGGACTTTTTAGCCTGATTTTGGCGGAGAGGGCGGGATTCGAACCCGCGTGTGCTTTCGCACAAACTGATTTCGAGTCAGCCCCGTTATGACCACTTCGATACCTCTCCATAGCAGCCTTTTTATTATAATAACAATTTCGCAGCAAGTCAAGCACAATTATTTCGGAATGCGAATTACATTGTCAAAATGTAAATGTTTGATTTCGTTTTATCAGCTCACTTTGGTTCGGGATATTTTAACCCCATAAAATCTTCAATGAGATATTTTAGTCCTTCCATCGGGCTTGGTATCTCTATATCCATAGCATAAAGCAAGCTCAATACAAATGCCACGATGAAGAAAGCTATAAACGCAAAAAGTTCCCTTTTTTGACCGTTCTTGATGAGCGGCGGCAAATTGATTATCGCGACCAGGGTGTATATCGTGAGTACGTATATCATGATCGTTTCCTCCGTTTGCTTTTTGGCAGCTTTCGTATTACCGCTATCAGCAAAGTGATCGCCGGTGTAAAGTATAATAACGGTGTGCTGTAAAAGATACCTGCATTTTGCGTGGTCATTGCGTGATCAACCGGCGATTGATATACGGTTGCCGACAAAATGACCTCAATTGCTGTCAAAGGCAGAAGTATCGGCAGATATGATTTCAATCCAAGGATCTGGGCGACGGATGTAGCAAGGGCATAAAGCAAAAGGCTCGCTTTGAAAAATATCAGTATCGTCTGGATAACACCGATCAAAAGGTCCATTCGTGTCAGCACCGTACCGATATCGATAAGGCGGGTCGATTCAAAAGAAGGAGAGGTCCATATCGTCTCGGTATTACCCAGAACGGCTGTATTCCTGACGGCAACATTCAGCAGTATGAATCCTCCGCTGATTAACCCCCATATAACATATTTTGCAGCTTTTTCGGTCTTGTCGAGTGATCCGAAAATCATCAGGAATGCTATCGATTCGCAAAACGGGATCGCCGTGATGACATGGACGCTGTGAATGAGACTTATCAGTGGTACGTCGAAAAGGGGCAGAAAATTTGAAAAATCCATGATGTCTATAAGGAGGAGAAAGATCAACAGCATGACCGTAAAGGAAATGGCAACTATTATGTGGCTTACCCTTGCCAGCGGCTCAAGGCCTTTATGCACGGCATATGCGCAAGTGACCGCAAATGCTGCCAGGAAAAATATCATGGGAGCATCAGGCATGATGAAAGTCTTATAGAGTTCCCCTATGTCCCTGTTGTTGAAGGAGAATGTCAGAGCAAAGAAGAAAATGTAATATAGGGAGATTAATTTTCCCAATATTGGTCCATAAACAATATCATTTATCTGAATGACATTCAATCCCGGAAATCTGGTGGCGAGCGCAACATACGAGTAAATGACCGGTATGGCAACAGCAATGCTTGCCAATACAGCCATCCAGGTCTGGGATTTGGTCATGTCTACCGCAAAATTCACCAATAATACTGATCCTTCAACAAACCCTGTGACACAGAAAAAAAGCTGAGTGACATTAATTTTCCCTCGTTCTACATTCATTCTTTCATTCATCCTCCCAATTTTTGTGTCACGGGATTCTTCAGCAGATTCGTTTTTGTGATCTTGGAATCAACTTTTATATCAAACTCTATCGTCTTATAAATCTCTTCCCAATCTTCTTCCAGCTGCTCATGCCATTTTTTATTGTATTTTTTATGGATCATATCACCGAAGCCGAAGATATCGGAACCGGTCTTTGCCGATTTTTCGTAAGCGGACATTATCTCTTGAACGACCACTTCCGACATGTTGTCCTGCAGTTTTTCAAAGATCTCTGGCCTGGCCAGTTTTTCAGCAGTTGTTTGTTCGGACAGGTTTGCTTGCAGCTTAATATCGATATGCATTATGATCTTTCCGTCATCGGTTATTTCAGGTTTGACTTTACCCTTGGCAGTCTCTATCTCAAAGACCGCTACTCCTGATTCTTCAGGTGTCGGAACGATCAGTACGCCGCTTTTGACTTCATTGATGACCCATAAAAGTCCCCTAGTCTCATCCATGTTCAGCTCATCGATCATTTTGTCTTCCTTGAAAACAGCAAGACCCATGACCTGGACATCCTTGTTTTCTCCTTCCTGGACTACTTTGATTAACGGCGCTACGGGTGCCGTGGCCTCGCTTATGAGGCGGGATGAAAACTCTTTCAGAGTCACGTCATACAGGTGAGAAGTAAATCCATATGATTTGACCAGGTTGTATATGTTGACTGCGGGAAGTTCCTCTGTCTGCGGTTTTGCATCCAGAACTTCTCCGGCTTTTCCCTCCGCAATCAATATGAATGATGTCAATCTCATCTCTATCGCACGCAAAAAAAAGTCAAGGTGCTTGTATAATCCCTGCTTTGCAACATCCTTTGAGTAAATGACAACCTCGCAATGGGGGACGAAGAGCCTGTTTCCGGTTTTATGAGTTATCTGCCTTATTGCTTCAAAAATAGTCGTTCCGGTAGTTGCCGCATTCCAGTAGGGTTTCGAATCCGGATCACCGCCGCTTCCGCTCAAACCGAGTTGGCTAACGTTTACAACTTGGGCGGTAAGTTTTATAGAATCGGGATCATCCGCACTGTCGATGCCGATCCCGATGACGATTTCCAACTCGCTCAATTCTCTCCCGTCCAGGCATCCGAACAGGAGAGTGATCATGAGCAAAATCGTTGCGATTTTGACAGCAGTATTTTTCATATCTAAACTCCTCCCTGTTTTCTCAGGATCATTGCTCTTGTTTTTCGGGAGAAGGCCTTAGATTTCGCGACTGACGCTGTAAGTCAACGTCCCATTTTAGAGCTGAGGGGCGTTTATCCATTTTCCAGATTGGGGCTCTGATGAATACGTCTTTCAATGCCGAAAAATTGAGAGGCGCAACAGGCCACAGATACGGGACTCCGAAAGATCTTAGTGAGGCAAGATGCATCAGCGTGATAAGCATCCCCATCATCACTCCGAAACCGCCTGCGATTCCCGCCAGAAACAGGTAAAAATACCTCAATACGGTACTTGAATCCGTTTGCGGAGTGACGGCAAAGCTTGATATTGCCGTAGTAGCAACCACGATGACCATGATGGGGCTTATCAGGCCAGCTTCAACGGCAGCCTGCCCAAGCACAAGCGCTCCTACGATGCTTATGGTCTGTCCAATCGCCGATGGCAGGCGGACTCCGGCTTCCCGCAAGATGTCAAATACGATGAGCATAAGAAGTGCTTCCAAAATCGCAGGAAACGGTACTTTCTCGTGCCCGGCGGCTACTGAAATCAGCAATTGTGTAGGTATGAGCTCCTGATGGAAAACTGTCAAAGCTACATATAATGCAGGTCCCAAAATGCTCAGAAAGAAAGCGATGATTCTCAAAATGCGGAGGATGCTGGAAAGCAACGGCCTTGAGTAATAGTCTTCGCTGCTTTGGAAGCTCTCCGCAAAGATCATTGGAACCATAAGGACGAACGGTGTCCCGTCAACCAGGATTGCGACACGGCCCTCCAACAGTTTAGATGCAACCTTGTCGGGCTTTTCACTGTTTGATACGGTAGAGAAAATCGAATATGGCGCGTCCTCTATAAATTCTTCAATATATCCCGATTCAAGTATTGCATCTATTTTTATCCTGCTGAGTCTTTTCCTGACTTCATCGACTATTTTTGGGTTTGCCAGTGTTTTCAGGTAGACGATCGCCACCTTTGTGTTGGACAATTCCCCTATTGTCATTTCCTCGATACATAGCGCCGGATCCTTTAGCTTCCGTCTTATCAGGGATATATTCGTCTTTATGTTTTCATTGAATCCCTCTCTCGGTCCCCGTACGACCGATTCGGTATCCGGTTCTTGCACTCCCCTTGTCTCCACCTTGATCGTATTGATCGCAAGGGCTTTTGTTGAACCGTGTACCAGGAGGATCGATGAACCGCTCAGAAGTTTCTCTATCAATTCTTTCAGCTGGATGATCACGCTGTATTCCGTGATTGAAAGCAGGCTTCTCCCGATGTCCTCAATGTCAAACATGTTTTCAGTTTCATTATTTTTAAGCATCAGAGAATCGTACATGAGCGGATTCAGTACATGCTTGTGTATTTCCCCTCTGTCCGTCAAACTGGAAATGTAAATCAGTGCACCGGTATGCTTTCTGTTATACCCGAAACAGAATTCGTGGACGGCCAGGTCACAGCTGTTGCTCATCACGTTTTTGACATTCTCGATGTTTTTCGACAGGTCTTTATCTATCGGCTCGGCAATAATAGAAACCGGTGTGGCTGAACCGGTATTAGTGCGGAAATTCGCCTTGTCATTTGCCGCTTTCAAAAAGTAGTAGTTTATTTTCCTTGTAAGGTATCCAAACATATCGTACAACCTGCTTCTACTGTTGTTTCCATTGTTCTTATTTTTAGCATGGCAAGGAAAATTATGCGCAAATTAGAAACAAGAGTTATAATGACCAAATTGTATAAAACATATACTGCATGACGTTCTATGGATTTTTGCGGGAGTTGTTAAGCAGGAAAATCTCAGGTTCATATAAAGAAAAATGCGCTGCCGTCGGGAGCGCATTTTTCAATGGATAATTTGTATGGGGCTAAACTTATCGATCAGTCTGTAAATCTAAATAATTAATAGTATGATAGTAATAATGATGAAAGCTAAAATTGGTTAAAAGGAAATGATTTTGCTAATTTTCAGGCTATTCATTCATCCAGAAGAACTTGTGGTTGCCTATAGTGGTTACATAGTTCTGGGATTCATGCCAGGCAGAGTAGACCCGCTTGGGAGCGTACCAAACATCCATTTTTTCGGGGGTCACCCTCTCGCCGTAATCGAATACGGCTGAAACAGCTTTTTTGACGCTTTCCGAGACGGGGATGTCCGATCTGCTGACTATTCTGTATCGTTTGATGGAAGACGCCACATCAAGGCCTGTTCGAAGTGTCCCGTCCAGGATCGCCTGTGCGACTGCCATCTGGCCTTTGTAAGACTCATTGCCCGCTTCTGCCATGACACATCGTTCAACGAGCTGCCTTTCCTGTAAGGTAAGATTATATGGCGGTTTTCTGTCGTATAAGTCGACGGCTCTCCTTATCTCTTCAAGTGACTTTGACTTCCCGAAAATTTCGGTCTTGGGGAGCGGAATACCTTCCATGTCGATTTTCAGATTGCGCTGTGCTTCATATATCTCGGCCATTTTCAGTGCGTATGGGCTTCCGTCATTGACCGCCTGTTTTATCAGCTTCCAATAATCCGTCTCTTTGCTGTAATTAAATACGATGACGCCTGACAAAAGGTCTTCGCTTGAAGCGCTGCCGTCAGCGCTAAGTGTCTCACTATATGCAATTTGATTATTATCGTTTTTATAAAGCAATGTTTCAGCAGCTACATTGACGACTTTAGGCGTATACACGACTGAGAACAGCCAAGACGTCAGTATAAATGCTATTATTGACATTAAACTCCTCCATATCATTGATACGTCTGGTTTTTTATTTTGGCTTTGAAAGCCGGCTAACCCCTAAAAATGCTTACAAATATCCAGCTTTTAAAAAGCGTTACACATTGTAACAAAATTGTAACCATTTGTCTACAATTATAAAACATGAAACTGAATAAATTTTGCAAAAATCTTGTTTTGTTTTTGCTCCATCATCTACAAATATCGCTCGTTCCATCGGATTTGATAATCTTTATGACAGAAACGGTGTATCTTATCCGATCCTAAAATGCTATTTGATATGCAGGAAGGGCATGGTATAATTTACTGGGTTTATTATAAAAATGGAAAAGGAGTCCAAACATATGAAGTCATATAGAAAGGAACTGAAGATCCACACGCCGACAAGAAGGGCCTTTATCAATATAACTCCACAGGTCGAGCAGGCCCTTAAGGAGAGCGGGATAAAGGAAGGCTTACTGCTTGTAAATGCAATGCACATTACAGCCAGTGTATTTATCAACGACGACGAATCAGGTTTGCACAGGGACTTTGAACGCTTTCTTGAGAAGCTGGCACCGGAAAAGCCATATGATCAATATGAACACAATGGATTTGAAGACAATGCCGACGCACACTTGAAGCGTACTGTCATGGGACGGGAGTGTGTATGCGCCATAACGAACGGAAAGCTCGACTTTGGCCCGTGGGAGCAGATATTTTACGGAGAATTCGACGGTAAGAGGGACAAGCGCGTTTTGATAAAGATCATCGGTGAATGAAGAAGCTAGTGTTGCCTCTTCCCTGCCTGAGAATTACAGGATGTAGCGGTAAAAAACAGGTCTCACAATTGCTTTTGACAATTGTACGAGACCTGTCTGCTTATATATGCCCGAATGTACTTAAAGAATGTTGTGGTATGTGCAAAGAACTAGTTGGACTTATTACCCAATGCACTGAGTTTCTCGATTTGCATTTCTACCAGATCAGCCAAAGTTATATTGTCTATGACATTTGATATGGCGTCGTAGATTTTTTTCCAAACTTCAAGAGTAACACAAATATCGGCTCTTGCACAATCTATCGGATCGCTTTCCATGCATTTGACCGGGACGAGATCGCCTTCAATGAGCCGAAGTATCATCCCGACAGTATATTCCTCAGGAGGCCTTGAAAGCTTATATCCCCCGGATGCGCCCCGCAAACCTTTTACATAGCTGGCCTTGCTCAAAACCGAGATGATCTGTTCAAGGTACTTGGCTGAAATCCCCTGGCGCTGTGATATTTCTTTAATGGTTACATATTGGTCATTCCCGTGCATGGCCAAATCGATCATCATCCTTAGCGCGTAGCGTCCCCTTGTGGATATTTTCACTTCGTAACCCCCTGTGATATGAAGAAACGATCAATTTATAATTAGATGATATCATTAAGTATATATAAATGCGTAAACAGATAACTTCACAAGTATCAGGCAAGATAACAAGCAAAGTATAAATCTGCCCTGCTCCGGCAAATGTAATATCTGATTGGGAGACAAAAATTGCAATATTTCGAGTGCAATCATATAAGTTTACTATGAATTATGCTATAATAAAACTGAATATTTGTCAACCGGAATCGGGCTAAATTTTGCTCGACTCCAGGTGGTTTTCTATGCGCTGCATTATCATTTCAAGGGCAACAAGGTTGTAGCCGCCGTCAAGGACGATAATGTCCGCATATCTTTTTGATGGTTCGACGAACTGCTCGTGCATCGGCTTAACCGTACTCAGGTATTGTTCTACGACTGACTTGATGCTGCGGCCTCTTTCTTCGACATCGCGAAGGATCCTCCTCAGGATCCGAACGTCGGCATCGGTATCGACAAAGATCTTGATGTCCATCATGTTTCTCAGGTTTTCGTCTGCGAATACCAATATGCCTTCCACAATTATGACTTTAGACGGAAATATGATTTCAGTTTTATCTGAACGTGTGTACAGTTTATAGTCATAAACAGGACATTCTATGGCCTGATTTTCTTTCAAAGCCTTAAGATGACTAACCAACAGGTCGGTATCGAAGGCGTCAGGATGATCATAGTTCAGCTTTGCGCGCTCACTGAACGGCAGTTCCGAGTAAGGCTTATAATAATTGTCGTGATATAACACAACGACATTGTCACCAAATCGCTTCCGCAGTTGATTTACGAGGGTCGTTTTCCCGCTCCCCGTTCCGCCTGCAACACCGATGATCATTATATTGCTCATAAGTAAAGCTCCTAATTACCTAAATTGACATCAAATACATACAGGTGTAAAATATTTCAGCAGAGACCATTAAGAACGAAAAGTGTTGTGGATAAGGAAAGATGTGGTCAAATGGCAAAATTGTATTTTAAATACGGTTCTATGGGCAGTTCCAAGACTGCACAGGCTCTGATAACCAAGTTCAACTATGAAGAGAGAGGCATGAAGGTATGGCTTCTTAAACCCGCTATCGATACCCGATATGGCTACAACATCATACGATCGAGGATCGGTATCGAAGCGAGAGCCGACATAATCGAAAAGGAAGCCAGTATCCTTGAAGCGTTTGTCAGTGAGAGGAAAGACAACTGCGATGTTATAATAATCGATGAAGCTCAGTTCCTCTCGGAAAAACAGGTAGATGAACTCAGGGATATAGTTGATGAATACGATATTCCCGTTTTGTGTTTCGGATTGCGTACCGACTTTATGACAAGGCTCTTTCCCGGCAGCAAAAGGCTGATGGAGCTGGCTGAATCGATCACCGAGATCAAGACCATATGCGAATGCGGCGTCAAGGCTACGGTCAACGCACGCATCGGCCCCGACGGAAAAGTCGTGACCAGCGGCGAGCAGATCATGCTCGGGGGAAATGAAAGTTATATCGCGATGTGCCACAAGTGCTGGCGTGAACGGATAAAGCGAGAGCGAGTCGGCGATATAAATAAGTAAACCGATCCTTATGTCGGTCTGAATAAAAAAGGATCACAGGTCTATCTCCAGCAAAACGGGACAGTGGTCACTGCCATATATCCCGGACAGGATCTGTACATCTATGATACAGCCTTTCAGTCTGTCCGAAACGACAAAGTAGTCTATCCTCCAGCCTGCATTCCTTTCCCTTGCCTTGAACATATATGACCACCAGGTGTAGGCATCCGTTTTATCGGGATAGAGGTAACGAAAGCTGTCAATAAAACCGGCATCCAGCAACTGTGAAAATTTGCTTCGTTCTTCGTCACTGAATCCTGCGCTTCCAGCGTTGGCTTTTGGATTCTTGAGATCGATCTCCCGATGAGCCACGTTCAAGTCCCCGCAGAGTATTACAGGCTTGACAAGGTCAAGATCAGACAGATACTCTCTCAGTGCGTCTTCAAACTCCATCCTGTAGCCTATCCTGGCTAGTTCGTTTTGCGAATTCGGGGAATAACAGTTTACAAGGTAGAACTGATCATATTCGAGAGTCATGACACGGCCTTCGTCACAATGATCGCCCCTTAAACCAAATTCAACTGAGATCGGTTCGATCCTGGTAAAGACTGCGGTGCCCGAATACCCCTTCCTGATAGCACTGTGGAAGTAATTGAAATAACCCTGCGGGCTGAAATCCACTTGCCCCTCCTGCATTTTTGTCTCCTGTATGCAGAATATATCCGCGTCCACATCATGGAAAAAGTCCGCAAAGCCTTTTTGAAGGCATGACCTAAAGCCGTTGACATTCCAGGTTACAAGTTTCATATGGTATCTCCAATCCGGTAAACAGAATATGCTTGAGGATGGTCGTGTAAGCCGTTCCCATCCTCAAGCTTTTTTCATTACTTAACAAAGGTCATCGGGAACCCTGGTCGTAAGGTACGCCTGCCGCCCTTGGCGCCTGCGAGCGTTTGGAGCCGAATATCAATACGATCAAAGTGGCAACATATGGCACCATTTTATAGAAATAACCGGTAATCGGTATTTGAAAGAGGAACGGTATCGATGAGTAAGTTGCAGAAATCGTCTTCATGAATCCGAAGAATAGGGCGGCTCCGGCGATATACAAAGGCTTCCACTGGCCGAATATCAGAACTGCCAGAGCAAGGAAACCGTAACCCGCTACGGTAGCGTTGAAGTTTGTAGAAGTGGTAACAACAAAAATCAAACCACCCAGTCCGGCTAAAGCACCGGATATGATGACACCGGCATAGCGGATCTTGTAAACGCTTACACCTACAGAATCGACAGCCTGAGGATGTTCGCCGCATGCGCGCAGCCTTAAGCCAAATCGTGTCCTGTAAAGCACGACTGTCGCTACTATCAGGATGAGGATCCCAAGGTAGGTCGTCAAATAAGTGTTTTTGAAAAACATGTCGCCGATTATCGGAATATCACCGAGGACCGGAACAGATTCGATCCTGAAAGTGTTCTTGAACTGTATCTGCTGGACACCCTCCGGCTGGATCATCCTTGCGAGAAAAACGGCAAGTGCCGGCGCGAGCATATTCAGGGCAGTCCCGCTGATGGTCTGATCGGCTTTAAGGTTGATCGACGCATATGCATGCAGTAAAGAAAACAGCGCGCCGGATATCATGGCGATGAGGATCGCGAGTATGAGCAAAACCTGGCCGGACAGGTTATTTTCCATCATCTTTATAAACAGGATGCTGCAAAAGCCGCCCATGATCATGATCCCTTCAAGGGCTATGTTTACGACGCCGCTGCGCTCCGAGTACATCCCGCCTATGGCAACGATCAGCAAAGGGATAGTGAAGAACATTGTCTGTTGTATGAGAAAGTATAAGGTATTCATCTGTGCTCGGCCTCCTTTTTGAACCGCAGGCGTTCCAACATTGAGCGGAATAGCAGCGAGAAAGCCGCAAAGTAAATGATTGCCGCGGTTATTATGTCGATGATCTCGGGCTTGAAACCGCTAAGCTGCATATATGAACCGCCGACAGTTATATATCCTATAAAAAGGCCGGCGAACAGCACGCCTATAGGATGCGACATTCCCAGGAGCGCTACGGAAATCCCCGCAAAGCCTTCCGGCGCGAGTACGTCCTGCACGTAAATATATTTTCCTGTACCTGCAAGATACAGCAGGCCACCGCCTAATCCCGCAAGAGCACCGGCTATCACCATCGACAGAACGATGCATTTCTTTTCATTTATACCGGCATAGCGGCTTGCATGCCTGTTATAGCCGCATGCCTTGAGTTCATAGCCGAAAACGGTCTTGTTGAGGACGATATACAACAATACTCCGACCGCAAAGGCTATCAGGATCCCCGCGCTGATTTTAGAGCCGGGAAACAGCCTGTCAAGCCCCAAAGTCGGTAAATTTGCGGTCTGGGCAACGGGAAGCGACCTGTTTGTCAACTGGTGGTAAACTGTCTCCCTTACAAGGTAGTTTACCAAATACATACCGATATAATTGAACATTATGCTGGAGATGACTTCGTTCACATTTCGGTAAGCCTTAAGCAATCCCGGAATAAGGGCCCAAATCGCTCCAAACAATGCTGAAACTATAAGGGCTGCTATCCAATGGACACTCCCCAGTGAAGTTAGCTTGACACCGACGAGTACCGCACCATAAGCCCCAAGTATGAACTGGCCCGAGGCCCCGATATTGAAAAGACTAGTCTTGAAGGCAAAGGCGACGGACAGGCCGGTCAAAATGATGGGAGTCGCATAGTAGAAGATGTTGCCCATGTCCTGCGGACTTGAAAGAGCGCCGGTCAGGATCCAGGAAAATCCCGACAGGGCATTTGAGGGATTGGCAATAAGCAATATGACAAGCCCGATCAATAGCCCGGTCAAAATAGCGACAACCGAAGATATTGGCCCTGAGAGCTTGTCCGTCAGGTTAAGACTCAATAACTTCCTGTTGCTGTCTACTTTCTTTTTTTCTTTACCCTGTTTGCTCACTGCGCTCCACCTCTTTTCACGCCTGCCATATAAAGGCCAAGCTCGTTTTCCGTAACCTCGTCCGGCTTTACATCTGCAACGATCTCACCCTTGAACATTACGAGGATCCTGTCCGCGAGGTTCATGACCTCATTGAGGTCGAAAGAAACTACCAAAACCGCTTTGCCCATGTCCCTGACTTTGACTATCTGTCTGTGCATATATTCGATAGCGCCTACATCCAGTCCTCTCGTAGGCTGGACAGCAAGCAGAAGGTCCGGGGACCGGCTGATTTCTCTTGCAGCTATGGCTTTTTGCTGGTTTCCTCCCGACATGCTCCTTGCGGTGGTCATGGGACCGGAACCGCTCCTTATGTCGTATTCGGAAATCAGCTTATTGCTATATTCATATATATTGTCAAATCTCAGGAAACCGTTCTTCTGGAACTTGGGCTCAAAGTACTGCTGAAGTACAAGGTTCTCCGCAAGAGTGTACTGCAAAACCAATCCGTGCTTATGGCGGTCTTCAGGTATATGGGACAATCCGTGGGTATTGCGATAGCGAATAGTCTTATGGGTTATATCCATGTCTTTCAAGATGATTTTGCCGCTGCTTGCGGGAAGCAGGCCGGTGATTGCACCTACCAGCTCGCTCTGGCCGTTTCCGTCTACTCCGGCAATACATACTATTTCGCCTTCGTTGACTGTAAAGCTGACATTCTTTACAATTGTCTTGTCCGAGTTTTCGGCATTGACTGATAAATTGCGGACATCGAGAATGGGTTTTCCTGCTTTGCACTCGTCTTTTTCGATGTTGAGCACGACCTTTCGGCCGACCATCATTTCAGACATTTCTTCAACTGTGACTTCATCCACATTTACTGTCCCGATGCACTTTCCGTTTCGCAAGACCGTACAGCGGTCTGCAACCCGTTTGATTTCCTCCAGTTTGTGTGTGATGAAAATAATAGATTTTCCTTCGGCAGCAAGTCCTTTCATTATATCCATCAGCTCGTCTATTTCCTGGGGAGTCAAAACTGCAGTAGGTTCGTCAAAGATAAGGATGTCATTGTTGCGATAGAGCATCTTAAGGATCTCGACGCGCTGCTGCATCCCGACTGTCGTCTCCGAGATGATCGCGTCGGGATCCACTTTGAGCCCGTATTGCTCGGAAAGGCTCAATACTTTCTGTCGGGCCTTTTCCTTCCACAAAAGGCCGAATTTGGTGTCTTCGACTCCAAGGATGATGTTGTCCAGAACGGTGAAGTTGTGTACAAGTGTAAAGTGCTGATGTACCATTCCTATCCCCAATTCATTGGCCATTCTAGGACTGACAATATCAACTTCCCTGCCGCGCAGCTTTATAGAACCTGCATCCGGTCGATACATACCGAAAAGAATACTCATCAGCGTACTTTTGCCTGCTCCGTTTTCACCGAGCAGTGCGTGTATCTCTCCTTCTCTGACCTGCAGAGTGACATCGTCATTAGCCTTGACTCCGGGGAACTGTTTGGTAATATGGAGCATTTCTATGACATAGTTCATGCAGTCACCTCAGAATAACATGACATATTATACATCTTTTATATATATGATATCTTCCGTTTGATACAGTGAAAAGGTGCCGTTGGGGCACCTTTTCACTTACAAAAAGGAATGTACTGCACAGATCAGTCGGTTACTGGGATGACTTTCACACAGTCGAATACCAGATCTCCAACATCGGCGGAGATATCGTCGCTGATTTCATATTCGCCGTTCTTTACAGCTTCAAAGAGTGCATCGTAATCGGCCTGGGAGAAAGTCCTCCACTTCGCTGTTTCCATGGCCAGCCCTATTCCGTCGTTGGTAGCGTCGAGGCGCCAGGTCCTTCCGCCTTCCCATTTGTTGTCATAGTGCGATTCGAGCGCCAGGTACACTGAATGCCCGAGCATTTTCATCGCGGAAGAAATGACAGTCGGTGATTCTGCGGACTGGTCAACGTCGACGCCGATGACCCACTTGTCTTTGGAGGCTTCCGCGGCACTCATGACTGAGTTTCCTACTGCGCCGCCGCATGCGAATATGATTTCTGTTCCGTCTGCGTACCAGCCGGCAGCTCTTGCCTGGTTTTCAGGAGTTGCATCGAAGTCACCGGAATAGTTGTACTTGATTTCAATGGAATCCTTGCCAAGGCCGAGTTCCTTTGCTGCCTGATCGGCTCCCTGCAGGAATCCGTATCCGAAACGGACGACTGCCGGAACAGACATACCGCCCTGGAAACCGAGCTTTCTGAATCCATCCTTGACTGCGGCATATCCTGCCAGGAATCCTGCTTCATGCTCGGCATAAAGAATGCTCAGAACGTTGGACTCGGTATTGAAAACCGAGTAGTCTTCGTTGTGCGGCTCACCGTCAATGAGGACGAACCTTGTCTCCGGATACTTTGTCTGGGCTTCAAATATGGGTACCTCAAACAAATAGCCCGGCGTGACTACGACTTTTGCCCCACCCTTTATAGCAAGGTCGATCGCTTCAAGGTAAGCTGCAGTTGTCCCTTCAGCAGGCTGATAGTACTGGTATGTTTTTTTGTGATCAACCGCATATGCTTTCAGTCCTTCCCATGAACCCTGGTTGAACGATTTGTCGTCAATCGTTCCCAAGTCTGTAACAAGTGCAAGTTCATACTTACCTGCGCCTGCCTTGTTGCATCCCGCCAGTGTCACAAGAGAAAGTACGACGGCAAGGATCAATGCGATTGACAGGTACTTTTTCATGATTCTACCCCCTTAATATTGAACAATCTATAAAGCAATTGTTCGTTCCATAAAATTGTACATAATCATTCCGGAAAAATCAAGCCAGAAAAGACAAGCTCATCCATAAACAGGGTGGAGCTTATAGGATTAAACCGGATTAAACAGCAAAATCGCCCGATATTATGATTATTCCTTCAATTTGCTTATTTGTTTGATGAGCGAACTTGTGCCGAGCCGCGATACTCCAAGTTGTATATATTCCCACGCATCTTCAAGCGTACGTATTCCGCCTGAAGCTTTTATCCGGACACTGTCAGAGAGATGCTCCCTGAACAGTTTGATATCTTCGAATGTCGCTCCGCCGGATGAGAATCCTGTTGATGTTTTTATATATTCCGCACCCGACATTGAAACGATCTCACACATTTTTATCTTTTCTTCCGTGGTCAGAAGGCATGTTTCTATGATCACTTTCAGAGCTTTGCCGCTGCACGCCTGTTTGACTGACCTGATTTCATCCAGTACGTCATCATAACGTTTGTCTTTTAGCCAACCGATATTGATGACCATATCGATTTCGTCCGCGCCGTCATTTACGGCTTCTCTTGTCTCAAAGCACTTGGCTGCAGTGGTGCTGTAACCGTTGGGAAATCCTATCGTCGTGCAGACAGCGATTTTCCCGTCAACATATTCTGCGGCCTTTTTTACATATGAAGGCGGTATGCAGACCGATGCCGTCCTGTATCGGATCGCTTCGTCGCACAGGTTTTTTATGTCTGACCAGACAGCATCCTGTTTAAGGCAGGTATGGTCTATCGCGCCGAGTATTTTCTCAATATCCACTATTTTTACCTCCAGGTACGAAAATTAGAAACCAACTCACATTATATACTTTTGTTATTATAAATCAATACAACAAAAAAACTTCCGTCAAGTTATTACAGTGCGGAAGTTTATCTGCTGTTTATCAAAACCACATGAGCTCCTGATGGGCATTTTTTGATATATACATTTTTTCGTCTGCTTTCTCGATAGCCTTGTAAAGTTCTATATATGAGGATATCTGCTCTATACCGTATGAGATCGAAAGCCCGAACCCAAACTCATTTATATCTGAAAGCTGGCTGTTTATTTTTGCCATTATGCGCTCCGCTTCGGAGTAAGGAGTGTTGAGCAATACTATCAGGAACTCGTCACCGCCGTAGCGGACGGCAAGGTTGCCGTCACCTATCGTACGAATTATAACTTCAGCAACGTGCTGAAGGGTCTTGTCACCTATTACATGTCCGAATTTATCATTGATGCTTTTGTACTTGTTTATGTCCATCATGACAACGCATATGTCTTCATGAATGAAACCCGACTTATCGATTTTTGCTCTCAACCAGCGTTCGAAGTATAGCCTGGAGTATGCGCCGGTCAAAGTATCCCTGTAAGCGTATTCTTTATAAAGTTCTTTTCTCCGCTCCGTAACACTCAGGCGGTACTGCGCCAAGCGGATAACGGTGAAATTGGTAAGCAGAAGTATGGTGATATTGCAGACCAATGCGGTGATCAGGCTCAAAACGGATATCCTCCGTATTGAAGCAAAGAGATCGCGTTTATTCGCGGAAGCCTGAAAGTAAACATCGGACTCCTTTATCCGGTTCCTGTAGATAATCGAATTTCCTGTATCAAGAAGCACAATGTCATTGATCTTGCGCGTAGTGTAACTAACGCTGTCACTTCGGTCGCCATAGAGGGGCTTGAGTTCGTACAGGTAGTTGCCCGTTCTGAGCTGCTGGAAAAGACCGGAAAGGTCAAAAAATACTACGTCATATCCGATAACGATGTCGGAATTATATATAGGAGAATAAACAATGAGCTCCAGCAGCCTGTGGTCGAATTCATAAGTAAATTCAGTAACTCCTTCGGCGGGTGTCAGCTTGTCCAGTTTGGGTGTACCGTATGAACCGATCTGCATATTGTCCGCAAACCTGAATGCACCGATTATGCAGGGTAAAGCCTGAACGAGTTCGGTAAAAATATCCTGGGTGTTTGCCCTTAGTGTCTGGGCCGTGATCCTTCCTTCCCTGTATGACCATACCTGTTCGCGAAGGCGGTCAAGATTTGAAAGATTCCTCACACTGTCCAGCAAATTATGAAAATTGTGCAGGAACGACTGTTCGGTTGCCTGAACGACATGCACGTAGTTCTCCAGGGCATAGCTCTCAAGTGCCCTGTCCCTTGGCAAATATACTATAAGATATGTAATGACTGTAGACAATATCAACGCGACGCTGATAATAAGCCTGAATCTCTTAAGAAGCCAGTTCACTCTTTTCCTCCCAAGTTAACGGACAATCAGTGCATATAGCAGTCAAAACGGCATATGATCCTAATATTTCTTTATTATAGCTCTTAATTTTTAAAAAATATACAAAATTCTTTATTTTTTTCATTTAAGGGAATATTATCAAATGATGTTGGATTTTGCAAGTACAAAATTATGTAATAGCACGTACAAAAATATTTATTTATATGGATATATCAAGCACTTTTTTGCAATACAGATAATAACTTGATACAGCATATTTTTAGTTAAAATTGGCTTACTGATTTAACAATTTTATGGTAATATTTCAATAATACCGGCAATCGAAGTCCGAATGTAAAGCAGACAAGTGTCAAAAGGAGGTCGTTTATGGGAAAAAAAGTAACCGATAAAGTTACATGGGTCGGAAAAGTCGACTGGGAGCTGCAGAGGTTTCACGGTGACGAATACTCGATCGACCGCGGGTCATCGTACAATTCATACCTGATTCGCGACAGGAAAACAGCGCTTATCGATACCGTATGGCAGCCGTACGATGAAGAGTTCGTTGAAAACCTTAGAAAAGAAATCGATCCTAAAGAGATAGACTACATCATCGTAAACCATGGTGAAGTCGACCACAGTGGTGCCCTTGCCGCACTGATGAGGGAGATACCCGACACACCAATATACTGTACCGCAAACGGCGTCAAGTCATTGAAGGGGCATTATCACCGGGACTGGAATTTTGTCACGGTCAGGACGGGCGACACGCTCGATCTGGGAGAATGCAAACTGGTGTTCGTTGAAGCTCCTATGCTCCATTGGCCTGATTCGATGTTCTGTTACATGACCGAAGAAAATATCCTGTTCTCAAATGACGGCTTCGGCCAGCATTACGCATCAGAGTTCCTGTTCAACGACACAGTGGACCAGGCCGAGCTTTACGCCGAAGCGCTCAAATACTTCGCCAACATCCTTACGCCTTTCAGCGGCTTCGTGATAAAGAAAATAAATGAGATACTTGATCTCGGCCTGCCGGTAGACATGATATGCCCAAGCCACGGAGTCATATGGAGGGACGATCCGTTGCAGATCGTCAGGAAGTATCTCGAATGGGCAGACGGATATAAGGAAAACCAGATCACCCTGGTTTATGACACGATGTGGGACGGGACTCGCAAGATGGCTGAGGCTATCGCCGAGGGTATCCGGCTGGCCGATCCGTATGTGAAGGTTAAGCTCTTTAATGCTTCAAAAACAGACAAGAATGATATACTGACTGAGATTTTCAAGTCCAAGACAGTCCTGTTCGGCTCGCCCACCATCAATAACGGGCTGTTGTACTCCGTCAGCGGCATCCTTGAAATGTGCAGGGGGCTGAAATTCAAGGGCAAAAAGGCAGCAGCATTCGGATGTTACGGCTGGAGCGGCGAATCGGTCAGGCTCATAACAAAGGCTTTGGGAGAATGCAAGTTCGATATCATCAACGATGGTATCAGGGCATCCTGGGTACCTGATTCGACTGCTATAGAAGCCTGTATAGAGTTTGGCAAGGAAATAGCTAACGCATGAATATATTGTCTCCACCCTTCCCTTGCGGACATAAGCTGTAAGGAAAGGAGGAGATATATACGCTGTTCACTTTCGGGAACCGATCAAGAAGGCTTTTGAGGACCATATCCGAGAGCAGGCCCGCAGCGACGGCAGTTTTGCGCGGGGACGATAAACATCCAGACATCCATGGAACGGTCGCATTTTATCCGGCGGATAACGGTACGATCGTCGTTGCCGAAGTAAGAGGCTTGCCGGGCGGCACGGGACCTTGCGGCTACCCTGTTTTGGGATTCCATATACACAGTGGAGGCAGGTGCAGCGGCAACGCTTCCGATCCGTTCGTGGATACCGGGCCTCACTATGATCCCCACGATTGTCCTCATCCTTTTCATGCCGGCGACATGCCTCCGCTGTTCAGCAACAACGGATTTGCATGGATGGCATTCTATACCGAACGTATCGCTGTGGATGAAATAATCGGAAGAGCGGTGATCATACACGATTCACAGGATGATTTTACGACGCAGCCATCAGGCAATTCGGGCAAAAAGATCGCATGCGGCGAGATAGTCCGCAGATTTTGATCATGTCCGTCCATAACATGCGGACGGTTCTCCCGTCCGATCTTGGAGAAGCATTGATCCAGGGTCGTACGGAAGGACCGTCCGATAATATTTAACATCTTTCCCGCAGACCGGTATCAACTGCCATAGATCTCTGCTGCGATACGAAGCCCGTCGGCCGCATCCTTCGCATAGAAATCCGCTCCGAGTTTCCTGGCATATTCTTCGGTCAATACAGCTCCGCCTGCCATGACTTTGCATTCATGTCCGACTTCTCTCAGTCTTTGGATCGTCTTGCCGATATATTCAGCCGTTGTCGTCATCAGAGCGCTCAATCCTATCAGCTTTATATTTTCTCTGACTGCAGCTTCAACTACGGTATCGGGAGAAACGTCCTTTCCCAGATCGATCACCGTATAACCGTAGTTTTCAAGCAGTGCCTTTACGATGTTTTTGCCTATATCATGTATATCACCCTGTACAGTGGCAAGCAGTATCTTTCCCTTTGATCGGGAGGAGATCCCCTTTCTTTTCAGGTGATCGCGTATGATGTCGAATGCTGCTCCTGCAGAATCGGCGGATCTCATAAGCTGCGGAAGGAATATATCACCGTTTTCATATAGCTTCCCTGTTTTGTCGAGAGCCGGAACCAGGCATCTGTCTATTATCTCCGTTGCTTCCGCGTGGTTTAGAAGCTCGGATGCGTAACCTGCTGCCTCATCCTTCAGCCCTCTGATGACGGCACGCTCCAGGCCGATGAACAGATCTGAAATATCCGAAATCTTACTGTTGTCCTGACGGGATGATGTATCGGCGCTGTTAACCTCACCTGTAATATTATCTAAAATATTGACCTGATCTTTTCTTTCCGACATGTGATCCAAATATTCCAACATGTCTTTATCGTTTCCGGTAAGAAGCCTGTATGCATATATCGTGTCCATCATTGACGCGCAACTGGGATTTACTATAACCATGTCGACACCATGGCTCAGTGCAAGAGAAAGATACGTGCGGTTGACCACTTCCCGCCCGGGCATGCCGAAAGATATGTTTGAAATGCCAAGGCATGTTTTGACTCCCAATTTGTCTTTCACCATTTTGGCTGCGCGAAGCGTTTCCGTTGCAGAATTTTGCTGTGTCGACACTGTAAGGACCAGACAGTCGATGATCAAGTCTTCTTTCGGTATTCCGTACCGCATGCAGGCGTCCAGTATTTTCCGGGCTATGCGCAAACGGTCTTCAGCAAGGGGCGGTATCCCGTTTTCGTCCAATGTCAGACCTATCACGGCTGCCCCGTACTTTTTTACGAGGGGCAGGACAGTCTCAATGCTTTTTGCTTCACCCGTGACCGAGTTCACTATCGGTTTTCCGTTGTATATCCTTAATCCGGACTCAAGGACGTGCGGGTCAGAGGAGTCGATCACGAGCGGCAGGGTCGTTACTGCCTGGACAGCTCTAACAGCATCCGCCATGGCCGCTGATGCGTCGATCCCGGGAACACCGACATTGACATCAAGAAAATCCGCTCCGGCTTCCGCCTGGTCAACAGCCAGCTGCTCGACAAGCGACATGTCGCTGCTTTTAAGAGCGTCCTGTAAAGGGGCCCTTCCTGTGGGGTTTATGCACTCTCCTATGACCCTTACCCTGTCAAGCTCAACAACATTCGTTGGGGTACAGACACGTGTTGCGGGGACATAATGCGAAGCCTGCCTCTTCAGCTTCCCGAACCGCTGCCTGAGAAGTTTTATATATTCAGGGCCTGTACCGCAGCAGCCACCGACGAACCGCACTCCGAGATCGGCGTACTTAACCATTTCATCGGCAAACTCCTCGGGGCCGACGGTAAACATTCCGCTTATAGGGTCCGGAAGCCCGGCATTTGGCTTGATGATGATCGGCAGAGAAGTATAACGGGAAAGATCGGCGGCGATCGGATATATCTCTTTGGGACCCAGTGAACAGTTGATACCGATGGCATCCGCTCCCAACCCCTGAAGCGTGCATGCCATGGCACGGACGTCGCATCCGGTATATGTCCTCTTGTTTTCACCAAATGTCATGGTAACGAAAACGGGAAGGGACGTGTTTTCCTTTGCCGCAAGCACCCCTGCTTTGACTTCCAGCAGGTCCGACATCGTTTCAAATACTATGAGGTCTGCGCCGGCCTTTTCTCCGGCCTTCACCTGCTCGGAAAACAGGCGGTAAGCGAGTTCGAACGTCAGCTCCCCTGCGGGCTCCATCAATTCCCCAATGGCTCCTATGTCGAGCGCGACAAGGGCGTCCGTTCCCTTTACGGCGCGTCTTGCGATCTCGACCGCTTTGCTTATAAGCTCCGCAGGGCTTATGCCGGTCCCTTTGAGTTTTATGGCATTGGCGCAAAGTGTATTGGTATAGATCATGTCGCTGCCGCATTCGATGTACATTCGATGTATATCCTCAACGGCACGTTCGTCCGAAAAGCAGACCGTCTCCAAAGGCTGGCCGGTCTTTTTGACCCGCTTCTGAAGCAAAGTGCCCATCGCACCGTCGAGAATAATGAACTCTTTTTTCATCATTTCGGTTAACATGACCTTACCTCCAACACGACACGATTCCATATTCTGTTCCGAAAAATATTAAGTACTACTTTAGCACGGTGCGTATGAAATGGCAAGAAAAAAGCGTGCTTATTGCTCAAGCACGCCGGAGATCGCGATAAGCGACGCCAATGCCATCGTTTCATAATGCTGCAGGTCGCAGTCAAGCGTAAACTCCTGTCTCAATATCAGAGAACCGTCAAGGGACATGATATCCCGCTGCAGTGCCACCACGTTCTTGCCATCATTAGTACTGGAAAGTGTGACGGTATTCTTCGGAGACAGTCCATATGATATGACACACTGAGCGGAAGTGTCGTTTATAATAGCTCCATCGGATATCAGCTCATCCGGGATTATCAATATTCGGCAGCAATATTTGCTCAGTGACAAGTCTGTGTCAGGAAAGACCAGGATGGCATCGTAGTCTTGTTCCGGTAAGTAAGGATCGTACCTTTCAAGAAGAACGCCTGTTTCTGACAGCCGCTTCCTGGCGGCTTCCATGAAACCGTCAGTCACTTTGCCTGCAACCGCAACTCTCCACATATTTACCTTTCCTTTACCACAGAAAAACTTAGCTTCGATCACCGCTGACTATGCTTTATTGTACCTCATTCGAAACATAATATTCGAATGCAAACATGGGCGACCGGCAACAAACCCAATGACACCACCGGCAAATCATTGCCCTTGCTCGGGAAATGACAGGCTGTCAACGAAAATATCCTGGAACTTCGGATGGGCGGCCAGCTCCAGGTAGCCGCAGGTTTTCGAAACAGTCACTGCTCTTTGATACTCATCGGCATTCAGAACTACCTGTTTTGCACCCTCACCTGCGGCATTTCCTATGGGGATGATCTTCTCCCTCAGTATTGCAGGAATGAGCGATATACGGCATGCGCTGTCGGGTGACATATAGTTGCCAAATGCTCCGGCGACCAGGACCTGTTCTATTTCGGATATCGAAATTCCCAACTGTTCTGCCAAAAGCGTTATTCCGGCAAAAATAGCTCCTTTGGCCAGCTGGACTTCCCTTATATCTTTCTGTGTTATGTATATTTGGGATCCTGTCCCGCTATCGGCTGCCTCAACAAGCACGAATGCATCTTTGCCATTGATACGTCGTATGTATCCGGATAAAACCGATGCCTCTGTCGTGTCATCCGAAGCCTGGAGTTTTCCCGTTTCGTCTATCAGGCCCATCATAACCAGCTGAGCTATAGCATCGATCAAACCCGAACCGCAAATGCCGACAGGTTTTTGTCCGCCAATTACGCTATACTGGATTTTGCCACCTGTAAGTGATACATGGTCGATAGCTCCCGCAGCTCCGCGCATGCCGAATTCTATGAGCGCTCCTTCAAATGCCGGACCGGCTGCGGTCGAGCAAGCGATCATTTCGTTTCGGTTTCCCAAAACTATCTCACCGTTCGTTCCGATATCGATCAAAAGAGTGAGTTTGTCTGTCCTGTCCATGCCAGATGACAATATTGCCGCAACTGTATCCGCGCCGACAAAGCCGGCTATATTCGGCAAAATTACAAGCTTGGCAAGACTATTGATCCGAATACCGAAATCGGCTGCATTCAATACCAACCCATGTCTTATAACCGGGTTATACGGCGCAAAAACAAGGGATTCGGGAGACACGCCGAGAAATAAATGATGCATGCATGTGTTGCCCACGACTGATATCAGATATATATCCCCGGTCGATATACCTGCCTGTTTTGCAGTATCCGCTATTATTGCATTAAGAGCGTCTCTGACTGCATTTGCGAGAGTCACAACACCATTTTCAAGCGCAAATTTGGCCCTCATGACGACATCGGCTCCATACGAGGACTGGGGATTGAGCATGCTGGATACGGCAAGTTGCTTTCCGCTTTCGATATCGAGCAGATAACCTACGACGGTAGTCGTACCGATATCAAAAGCGATCGCATACATCGGGCTGCCCTGGGGACATACGGCAAGCACTTCATTTCCGAAAAGAAAAACATCGGGTCTTTGACCGCAGAGGTCCGATATCTTACAGAGTGAAGAAACCGCAACAGGATGTGCAGTTAATTCCGCTGCAGATATGCCTGTAACCGAAGATACAGCTTCTGCCAGCCTTTCCCATCCCGAACGGCGGTCGCCAAGTTTTGCCTTTTCTGCGAAAACATTCACCCGTCTTATCATGGGGGCCAGTTTATACCTGCCTCCGAGGCCGTCATTCAGTATCCTGTGCTCTGCAACCTTACCGGATATTTCAATAGTGATATCTTCGGTGATCGGTGTTTTGCATGCCTGCTTTAGTTCTGCAGTACCATTTTTCTTTATTACATTCACCATGCATTTGCCGCATGTCCCATTCCCTCCACAGGGAGCATCAATGGGAATACCTGCCTTGTGGAACGCATGAATGATCATTGTTCCGTCGGCTACACGCACCTCTATGTTATCAGGTAAGAACAAAACCCTGTGTTCCATCTTTATCAAGTCCCTCCCCCTACAAATCTCTGTTATTGAGCAACGGTCTTCAGTCAAAAAGATAACATCCTATATATGCGATCTTTCCCGGGCCATGATAGTACGGAACACCATTCAGAGTACATACTTCGTTAACGATCATCCCGTAGGCTTCCATCGATGCCAGTGCAAGGTGCGGGAACCTGCATGGCATATCCGGATATGTACAGCTGTCGCATCTTGAGCATCCCCCGGCGCCAAGGGCCAGTACGTCTGAAAAAATACCGTGCAGTACATCATGGAACGCATAGAATTTTTCGTTATGCTTTTTTGCTAACTCCGCCATCCCTTCGAAGTCAAAGTCGTCCTCGAGTTCACCCAGTGTTTGAACTATGATCCCCCTGTTGTACTTTCTTATCCTTTCGGAACATTCTTCCAGAGTTCCGCATGCGGGAGGACAGGTCCAGTTCCTGTCATATGCGCGGCATTTGTCGGACGCGCACATTTCGCGTACTTCCGGATAAAGTTTGATCGTTGCAAGGTCAAGCGGAGCGGCAAGAGAAAATCCGGCTTCCAAAGCCATGCGTACTATTTCGTCCAAATCCCTCAATGTGCATTCCCCTTTTGAAATATATTCCGGTCTTCGCTGCCTGTTCTCAGGATTTAATTATAAACCACCGGCAACCTTTTAACAAGGATTTATACGGAGGGATCAAATTCGTACAATCAGGGAACCTTGGTTTGTCAATAATTTAGCGTTATTGACACAAATCCGCAGCCAATATATAATTGAACTAACATCGGAACTGACAGTAACAGAGGCTTAATTTGAAATCGGAACATGGTGATCCAATGAAAAATGTACTTATCATAGGCGGCGGTCTTGCGGGCTGTACGGCAGCAAGGACTTTGTCCGGGTTTGATATCCCATCTGTTATCCTGGAGTCGTCTCCTTCTTTGGGCGGAAAGGTCAGGCAATTCGGATGCAAGTCCGGCAGCTCATGCTCGCAATGCGGAGTATGTGCGGCCGGCAACCTCTGGGATGAGGTCGAGCGAGATGAAAACATAACGATCCTGTTGGATTCCTCATTGATCGATCTCCGCAAAGAAGCATGCGGATTTAGTGCATACATAAAGAGCGGTTCCGATTTCATTGAAAAATCTTTCAGCGATATCGTACTGGCTAACGGATTTTTAGATTATGCAAGCAATGCAAAGACTGCCCTGGATATGGACCGATCCGAATCGATCCTGACGGGTATGGACCTTGAGAGGGCTTTATACCGTCGTACCGCTTCGGAACTGTTTGCCGAACCGCCGAAAAAAGTGGCATACGTACTTTGCTTCGGCTCACGTAGCGTAAAGGAAAAAGCAAATTACTGCTCGCGGGTTTGCTGCGGTTACTCGACACGTTCGGCCAAGGTCATCAGGCATTACTATCCCGAATGTGAGATCACCTTTTTCTATATGGATATGCAAACCACTAACGCTTTGTCGGCATTTATGCAGGATATGAACGAACCGGGGATCCGCTTCATCAGATGCCGCCCGGCGCGGATCACGGTAAACGGGAATGATCCCGAAATCATATATGAAGACTCGGGAGTACTTGCAAGAGAGACATTTGACAAGGTCATACTGTGCGGCGGGATCCATCCCAATTCCGACAATGTGACTCTCTCGGATCTGACCGGCCTGCGGGTGGACGAAAACGGGTTCCTGGAATATGTAAAGCCCCCGGAGAAAACACATGTTTATCTGGCCGGCTGTGTGTCAGGACCAAAGTCTATACGTGAAACCGTTGCCGAAGCGCGGGATGTGGGTTTGCGGATAGCACAGATATCTGAACAGGACGGTATACTTGCATGAAGATCGTATTAGCCGGAAACAGCGTCAGAACAGGCTTGATAAAGTCATTTTTTGAAAACGAGGGCTTCGAAGTTTTGCTGGCCGGTACTCCTAAAGAAGCAAAGGCTTCGTCAGACGGATATCCGGTGATCATTGTCGGCAGCTCGGTCATACCGGGTTTTCTGATCGACGACGGTTATGCGCAGCGCGTAATTGCCGGCCTTGAACCGAAGGCTCCGGCCGTGATGCTTCTCGACCGGGAGACCGAAACACCTTCATTTATATGGGATCTCGTATTGAAGCGCGCAGTCGGGATCGCGGCGGGCAAACGCCATGTTTATGTTCTCGCCCGTTCGGTCCGAACCGAATTTCCCGGGTTGGAGCGATCCTATTCGAAAGCAAGGGCCCATGGCGTGACATTCATAAAATACGAAAAAGTCTCCGTTGTTCAAAATGATGCAGTAAGTGCAGTCATGATCGATGACGGAGTGATGACACTTGAAATCGAAACTCCTCTGCTGGTTGATTGTGCATACACGGAAGACAGGAGCGTATTGGAGTATGCAGAGGCATTGCGCCTGCATACATACGACGGCGGGCTGATCAATGCCGATCGCTGGTTCCTGTCCCCCGGAAGGACAAGCCGCAGAGGAGTTTATTATATCGATGCGGGTCTTGCAATGTCTGCGCAGCTTGAAAAGATCCTGCTGTCAATAGCTGATGAAATAAGGCTGATGGCTGAAATGGACGTAGGCCCTGCGGCCAAAATCGATCCCAGAAAATGTGCTTTTTGCTATACATGTTTTCGCCTTTGTCCGCATGGAGCACTTTATCCTGACGACTCGGCAGTTTCAATGAGTGTGCGGCATAACTATTGCAGCGGATGCGGTATTTGTGTATCAGCCTGTCCTGCCAATGCGATAGAGCTGACAGAAAGAAGCGAGGCATCCGGCAAACGGCAAACCGATCACAGCAAAGGTACCGTGGCATTTTGCTGTGAAAACTCGGCCGCGATCGCTGCAAGGACGGTGTTGCCCGATAATTGCGTCAATGTTATACCCATCCCTTGCGGGGGCAGTATCAGAGCCTCTCAGATCGCTGCAGCGTTAAGAGAATATGAGCGGGTAATCGTCGCGGTATGCAATGACGGGGCATGCAAACACTTTGACGGTAATAAGCTTGCCAGCAGACAGGTGGAAAGGATCAGGGAAGAGCTGGCTTCGATCAACATAGATCCTCAGCGCATCATGTATATCCAGCTGTCACATGCCATGCCCAACGTTATGCATAATATGGTTGATAATGAAAGGAACAGGGCTTTATGATCGTTGCAGAACGAAAACCGCTGAATGATATCATCCAAATGGTCCGACCGTATAAGAAGCTGCTTATTGCGGCATGCGGGACATGCGTAACGGTTTGCATGGCGGGCGGAGAAAAGGAAGCGCTCGAGCTTTCCTCCCTGCTGGGACTGGCAGATGGTCTTGAAGATAAGGAAATCATCGTAAGGACGATCCAGAGGCAGTGTGACCGTGAATTCATCCTTGAGTCGGACGAAGATATCCGGGCTGCCGATGCGGTGATTTCCATGGGCTGCGGAGCGGGTGTTCAATTCATCGCGGAGTTATATCCGTCAAAACGAATTATACCGGCTCTAAACACCAAGTTTATCGGAGTCAACAGGGATGTCGGTTATTGGACCGAAATGTGCCAGGGGTGCGGAAACTGCCTTCTGGACAGGACGGCTGGCATATGCCCGGTATCCCGTTGTTCAAAAAGCATTTTCAACGGCCCATGCGGAGGAAGCTCCGGCGGCCGCTGTGAGATCGATCCTGATCTGGAGTGCGCCTGGCAGCTCATTTATGAACGCCTGAAAGTCCAGGACAGGCTGGATACCCTGACCGAGACGATCCCGCCCAGGGACTGGAGCAGCAACAGGGACGGAGGTCCCCGACGCGTGCGGAAAAGCTCGGTATCTCCGGAGGTGGGAAAATGACGGACAACATGAAAGCCTCTCCTGTCACGCATAGCGACGTAAGCCTTGAATATACCAGCGGTCTTGAAAGGGAATTCGGGTCAGGCGAATTTGTCGTCACCGCCGAGATAGGTCCTCCGAGAGGCGCGGATGCTTCACATGTCGAAAAAACCGCCTGTTCCCTGCGTGGTTTCGTTCACGCCGCAAATGTCACCGACAACCAGACGGCGATCGTCAGGATGTCCTCTATAGCGGCTGCATATATCGGGCAGACATGTGGAGTTGAAACGATCGTCCAGATGACTTGCCGGGACAGGAACCGGATCGCGATCCAGAGCGACCTGTTGGGAGCGTATGCGCTTGGCCTGCGGAATCTGCTTTGTCTATCAGGCGACCACCAGTCTTTTGGTGACCATCCGCAGTCAAAGAACGTTTTTGACATAGATTCGATACAACTCATCAGGTTGGCGGCCGATATGAAAAACGACGGGGTTTTTGCCAACGGCAAAAAGGGAAAGAATATGCCGAAGTTTTTCATCGGCGCAACAATAAACCCCTTTGCGGACCCGGAAGAACTCCAGCTTATCAGGTTGCGCAAGAAAATAGAAGCGGGTGCCCGGTTCATACAGACACAGGCCGTATACGATATCGACCGGTTTGAGAAATGGATGGAAAAGGTGCGCCGGCTGGGCATCCATAAAGAGGCCTACATACAGGCAGGCATACTGGTAAACAAATCACTGCGGTCGATAGAGATGACCCGCAAGGTCTCGGGGATGTGCATACCCGACAGTCTGATAGAGCGCATGAGAAAGGCTGAGAACGCCCAGGAAGAAGGAGTAGCGATCGCCCTCGAACTTATCGGGCGCCTGCGCAGGATCGAGGGGTTGAGCGGCATCCATATAATGGCAGTCGGCTGGGAATCTATAGTCCCCACGATCGTCCGGGAAGCCGGGCTGATGCAATAACCAAAATAATCGGAGGTGCCTATGGCTATCAAAGCGGATCCCAATTTCAAGAAAGAAATCTCCATGATGCCGGGCGGAGAAAACCTGCTGCAGTGTTATCTTTGCGGGACATGCACGGCAGGTTGCCCCGTAAGCGAGATAGATGATACATACAGTCCCCGAACTATAATGCGCCTGGCCTTGATCGGCTCCCGGAAAGAACTGCTGTCTTCCCCTGAGATCTGGAAATGCAGCCAGTGCCATGTATGTGTCGCGCACTGTCCCCAGGACGCCAGACCGGCTGATGTCATACGTGTCCTTAGAAACCTTGCTGTAAAGGAAGGTTACATTACACCCGAAACAGCCAGCCGGTTCGACAGGGTCGAGGAAGAGATCAGGAGCATGCGGATCTCAATGATCAAAAGGACCATTGAAGCCGAATTTGCAGAAACAGAAGAGGAATAATGACGGTATGAATTCGAAATCAAAGTCACTGCCTGTCAGCGGTCGGGCAATGACTTGAATGAAACATCGGGTACTACCGCTGAGAAATGGAGAGCAGATGTCTGAGCAAATCAAGAAACCGGTACTTGTCATAGGCGGAGGGATCGGTGGGATCCAGGCATCCCACGACCTTGCCGAAATGGGTATTCCCGTATTTCTGGTGGAAAGCTCACCTTCCATCGGCGGGAGGATGGCGCAGCTGGACAAAACCTTTCCCACCAACGACTGTTCGGCCTGCATCCTTGCGCCTAAGGTCACTGAAACGTTCAACCATCCTCTTGTCCGCACGATGACGTGGAGCGAAGTCGTGGACATAAAGGGTGAATATCCTGATTTTAGAGTTACTGTCCGAAATAAGGCACGCTATATCGATGAAGAAAAATGCAAGGGCTGCAATGACTGTACCCTCGCCTGCCCTATCGAGGCAAAAAACGAGTTCGACCTCGGGCTCGGCAAAAGGCACGCGGTATACAAGCCCTTTGCGCAGGCTGCACCAAACAAGGTCGTTATAGACAAGAAGGGCTCATCCCCCTGCAAATACAACTGCCCTGCCCATATCGACGCGCATGGATATGTAGCTCTGACCGGTGCAGGGCGATATGACGAAGCTCTCGAAGTGATACGCAGGGTCACACCGTTTGCGGGAGTACTTGGACGTGTTTGCTTCCATCCCTGTGAAAACAACTGTACGCGCCGCTTTGTTGAGTCTCCTGTTTCAATAGCCGCCATTAAGCGTTTCCTTGGAGACAGGGCACGTACTTCCGAAAGCGGAGATTCGCTTAAATATGATGTTCGTCAAAAGGACATTAAGGTGGCAGTCATCGGAGCAGGTCCTGCAGGTCTCAACTGTGCATATACCCTTGCCAAAGAGGGATATAAAGTAACGGTTTTCGAAAAACTCCCCGTCGGCGGAGGAATGCTCAGGATCGGGATCCCAGATTACAGGCTTGACAAATCTGTCCTGGACCATGAGATAAAACTTATTGAAAGCCTGGGGGTCGAAATAAGGTACAACAGTCCCATAGGAAAAGAGCTTACATTCGATGACCTTAGAAAGATGGGATACAGGGCTTTCTTCATAGCAATCGGCGCGCACAGGGATTCAAAAATGGGGATCTCCGGAGAAGACAATCCCAACGTACTTTCAAGCATTGATTTCCTGCGCGAGATAAACATGGGAAGAAAGCCTGACATCGGCAAAAAGGTCATCGTTATCGGCGGAGGAAACGTGGCGATGGATGCGGCCCGTTCCGCCGTACGCCTGGGTTCTGAAGTTACCGTCGTCTATAGAAGGACCAGAAATGAGATGCCCGCCAACAAGTGGGAAATCGAACATGCCGAAGAAGAGGGTGTAAAATTCTCCTTCCTGACAACGCAGCTCGAAGTCGTTGCAGACACAAACAACGATGACCGCTTGCTGGGACTGCGCTGCATCAAAAACGAGCTTGGCCCTCCCGACGGATCGGGACGACGCAGCCCTCAGCCTATCCCGGGATCCGAATTTATGATAGAAGCCGACACGATAATCGTCGCTATCGGCCAGAAGGTCGAGCAGTCGATACGCGAAGCCGGTTTTGAGCACTTCGACAGCCGCGGCAATATTATTGCACATGATTGCCGTACACCCGTCCCGGATATTTTTGCGGGAGGTGACGCACATACCGGTCCTGCGACGGTTATTGAAGCGATAGCCGCCGGAAACCGTGCAGCAAAAGCCATCATCAACTACCTTGAAAACAAGCGATTGCCTATCGAACCACATTTGCTGCCTCAGACCGATATCAGATCGATAGACCTGGATCGTATTACATACTCAGATCGCGCCGGGATGCCCATGATAGATCTGGATCGGCGGATGAGCACTTTCGACGAAGTTGAAAAAGGGCTGAGCGAAGAACAGGCAAGAAGAGAAGCCCTCAGATGCGTCGATTGTTCGGTATGCTGTGAGTGCCGTGCCTGTGAAGCAGCGTGCAAAAGCGGTGCTATTTGTCATGAGCAAAATGATCAGACGGTCGAACTTGATGTCGGTGCGATCATCTTCAGCTCGGGCTGCGACATGGCTGACAGTATCCCCGAGGAGTTGGGATACGGTAAGTACCGCGATGTAGTTACCGCAATGGAATATGAGCGTATCTTATCCGCTTCAGGACCCTACTCCGGTCATGTGCAGAAGCTAAGTGACGGCCGGGCTCCTGAAAGGATCGCCTTTATCCAGTGTGCAGGGTCCAGGGACCACCAGTGCGGGCTGGATTACTGCTCATCCGTTTGCTGTATGTATGCCGTCAAAGAAGCGCAGATCACCAAGGAGCACTTGCCTTCCGTAAAGCGGATAGATATCTACTACATGGATATGCGTGCCTATGGAAAGGACTTTGACAGGTATGTCGTTTCCGCCGAGCGCAAGTATGGAGTAAACTTCATCCGAAGCCGTGTCGGGAAGGTCGAGCAAAATCCTGACGGCTCATTGAGGTTGAGTTATACAGATACTGACGGCTCGATAGGTTTTTCGGACTATGATTTGGTCGTACTTTCCACGGGATTCAAATCCAACCCCGAAACTGTCGACCTGCTTCGCAGGACAGGAGTAAAAACCGACAGGTACGGATTCGTCTACACCGATGATTTTAAGGCTCCGAGAACTTCGGTCGAAGGAATATTGGCCTGCGGCGCCGCGTCGGGGCCAAAGGATATTCCCGAGACGGTCATGGAGGCAAGCGCGGCAGCGGCGATCGCAGCCGGTCTGGTCAACCATATACCCTGGGGACGCGATGACTTCTCGGCGTTCTTCAAGACCGAGGAATCGGTCCCGCAAAGGGATGTTTCGAGGGAACCGGTAAGGATCGGAGTGTTTGTTTGCCATTGCGGGATAAACATCGGCGGCTATGTGGATGTTCCCGAAGTATGCCGCTATGTACGTACATTGCCGTATGTCGTCTATGTGGAAGAAAACCTTTATACCTGTTCCGTCGATGCCCAGAGAGGCATTATGGAGCGCATCAGGGAGTATGACCTGAACCGTGTGGTCGTAGCGTCCTGCACACCGAGGACACACGAACCGCTCTTCCAGGAGGTGCTGCGCAAGACCGGTCTCAATCCGTACCTTTTCAACATGGCCAATATCCGGGACCAGTGCTCCTGGGTGCACATGGATGACAGAAGATCCGCAACCGAAAAGGCAAAGGAACTAGTCAGGATGGCCGTCGGCAAAGCAGCCCTTTCGGCTGAGCTGACTCGCAAAAAGATACCCGTAGAGCCTTCTGCCCTGGTCATCGGCGGCGGAGTGGCCGGGATGAGCTCAGCCCTGGCCCTGGCCGATATGGGGTTCAAAACTTATCTGGTCGAAAAGACGGGACAGCTTGGCGGAAATGCGCTCAGGCTGAATGCCGGTTTTGACGGGCGTCCCCTGCCCTATTACATATACAGGCTGATCCGAGCCGTCGAGACGAATGAAAACATCCAAATCCATCTCAACACGACCGTTGAGAGGATCGAAGGCTATGTGGGTAATTATGCGTCCACGCTTCGATCGTCCAATATATCGACTCCCATAAGGCATGGTGTCGTGATCGTCGCGACCGGAGCGCACGAGAGTAAGCCCGACGGATACCTGTACGGAAAAGATCCGCGTGTCATCACTCAGCTTGAGCTTGACAGTGCGCTGCGTGCCTCTGGCTCCAAGCTTCTGTCTGCCCGCAGTGTGGTTATGATCCAATGCGTCGGTTCGCGTGAAGAACCGCATATGTATTGCAGCAGGGTTTGCTGCAACCAGGCACTGCGAAATGCCATGGCATTAAAGAGGATCAATCCCGATACCGAGATAACGATCCTGTATCGGGATATGCGATCCTACGGATTATATGAAGATGATTATCGCAAAGCCAGGATGTCCGGAGTCCGCTTTTTAAGATATGATCCTGAACATAGGCCCGTCGTAAGCGAAGATCCGGATGGCTCGTTGCTTGTTAAAGTTTATAATGAAGAGCTGGATTGTGATGTCGAGCTGGAGGCTTCGCTGCTGGTCCTGGCGGCTGCCGTCGAAGCAGATGAAGCGGCAAACAGGCAGATCGCGCGGCTGCTCAAGGTGCCGATGACTCAGGACGGATTTTTCCTGGAAGCCCACGTCAAACTGCGCCCTGTTGACTTTGCCACTGAAGGCGTGTTTGTCTGCGGGCTTGCCCACTCACCGCGAAACCTCCGGGAAAGCATAGTACAGGGCTTTGCAGCTGCCGGAAGGGCTGCAACGATTATTTCAAAGCAATCCCTGGAGACGGAAGGCAAGATAGCCAATGTCGATATAGATTACTGCACAGCTTGCGGCACATGTGAAAAGGTTTGTGCCTATGGCGCTATACAGGTGCGTGAAATCTCCGTAAGAAACAGAAAGGTCCTGAAGGCTGTCGTAAATGAGGTTCTCTGCAAGGGCTGCGGGACCTGTTCGGCAAACTGCAGGTGCGGTGCGGTCGATATAGGCGGATTCAGCGACAGGGAAATATTGAACGAGATCGACTACCTACTGCGCAGAAAGGAAAGCAGGTGACAATATGGATGAAAAACTGAAAGACAACTGGTGTCCGACCATCGTTGCTTTCCTTTGCAACTGGTGCAGCTATGCCGGAGCAGACCTTGCGGGTACAAGCAGGCTGCAATATCCGCCCAGCATAAGGATCATACGGGTCCCCTGCTCCGGAAGGATCAACCCGCAGTATATAATAAGAGCACTGGTCGACGGTGCAGACGGAGTGCTGGTATCGGGCTGCCATCCGGGTGACTGCCACTATCTGACGGGAAATATGTATGCGAGAAGACGTTTTGTCGTACTGAAACGATTGCTCGACATATGCGGTTTTGAGCCTGAGAGGGTCCAGTTTACGTGGGTTTCCGCCTCCGAAGGCGGGAGGTTTGCCCAGGTGGTTGAGAGTATCACTGATACAGTGCGAAAGCTGGGTCCGGCTTTACCTGGTGACATGACAGCTGTTTCGGAAAGCAATAACCGCTCTGAAAGCGTAACTTCCGTATCTTTGACTGATTTTGACTACCGGGTACAGGAATCGAAAATCCGCATGCTTTCCGAAGAACTCCTGTCCTCGGGTAAAGTCGATGTTGTTCTGGGTTTCCGGGAAGACACGGACGACGGCGCGCCGGTCCCGCTCTTCGCAAGGACGCGGGAAGACCTGCAAAAGCTCGTCTGGAACAGGCATTGCTGGCGGAACCTGTCGCCCTATTTGAAACAGTTGAACGGCAAAGCGGCCATAATTGCCAAACCATGTGACAGCCGCGCTATCGTTAACCTTCTTGTTGAAAACCAGCTTAGCAGGGAGAATATCGTTATAATCGGCGTGGAATGCAACGGGATGCTGGACCTGAATGATATGCCGATTCGAGGATGTGAAGGTTGCCCGTCAAAAGTGCCGCCTGTTTACGATCATGCGGTCGCGTCAGACGGCGGAAATGAGTTCATGGGTCTTCCCTCCCCTGCAGATCAGGATAATTCCAACGATACCCGCACAATGAGATCCGTTCATGAGCGGCGAGCCAGGTTCCTGCGGGAAATAGACAAATGCATTTTATGCTATACCTGCCGGCAAGCCTGCCCCGGATGCTATTGCGCTGCCTGCTTTACGGACAGGAAGATGACGAACTGGCACCAGGCTGACGCCGACCTGGGCGAAAAAATAGCTTTCCACCTTACAAGGGCAATGCATCTGGCGGGAAGGTGCGTTTCATGCGGCGCATGTGAAAATGTCTGCCCGTCGGGCGTAAACCTCAAGTACATTTACGACGGCATAAATGATTTTATAAACGATCAGTACGGTTATCGTGCGGGCATCGATCCCGAAGTCCCTCCGGCTATGAGCAGCTACAGCACGACCGACAGAGAGATCGGATTTCTGGGTGGTGAACGGCCATGAAAGCAATTGAAATCACTTTGAGTTCATTTATCGAAGGCATCGGTCTGCTGCTTGAGAACTACTCGGTCCTTGCTCCTGTTCGCTATGACGGAATCCTTGACTTCAGATGGATCGACGATCCGCTCAAAATAGAGCTTGGCGGCCAACTGCCATATAAATCGCCGAAGGAAGCCCTGTTCCCGCGAGTCGAGCCGATCATCCGGTTCGAAAAGGACGGCATCACAGATGCATGCCATGAAAAACCAATGATCGTGGTCGGTGTGAAGCCCTGTGATATAGCATCGATCAACATGCTCGATATAATTTTTTCCGAGAAAAATAACAAATTTGATGACCCTTTTTACAAAAGGCGCAGAAAAAACCTGATCACGATCGGGATCGAGTGTACTCAGAAGAGCCGGGGATGCTTTTGCGAGGAACTTGGGATCGACCGATCCTTTTCCGATGGTTGCGACGCCTTTATATCTGTTAACGGCGACAAGCTGATCATCAATATCTTAAATCCGGAAGCTGGGTCGGTCTTTTCAGGATTTGACGGCAGACCCGTGGAAAGCATGGCATCCGCATCAAAAGAAGATGATCATATCCGGCCTGATTTTGCCGAAGACCGGCCATCGACTCCTCAATACAGTACCGATCCGGATCATGATGCTAAACTCGATATTTCGGCCGATGAACGGGATCTTTTTGATTCGATCCCCTGGAACATATATTCGGAAAGCTGTCTGGGCTGTGGCACATGCACTTACGTATGCCCTACCTGTCACTGCTTTGAGTTCCGGGACGTGGAAAAGGACGGGGTCGTCACACGCAACAGGTGTTGGGACAGTTGTATGTATCCGAAGTTTACACTGCACGCGTCGGGACACAATCCCCGGCCGACACAAAAAGAACGTTTCAGACAGCGCGTTTTGCATAAGTATCTTTACCTCAAACGAAACTGCTCGATCATCGCATGCACCGGCTGCGGGAGATGTATCCGCTCCTGTCCCGGCGGTGTGAATATCCATAGAACGGTCAAAGACATAATTTCGCGGATCGAAGCTCAGGACAGGAAAGGAGCGGTTGAATGAAAGGCGCAAGCAATGATAACCTGTCAAAAGCTGCCAGCCGCAGCTTAAAAGCCATCGAAACACACTGTCAGGCATATGACAATCCGTATATCCCGATCAGGGCCGAGATCCTTGATGTCATCCAGGAAACGACCTCTCAGACACAGGACGTCAAGTCATTCATACTGCGTCCATCATGTCCTCTGCCCTTTTCTCCGGGCCAGTTTGTCGAGGTCACTGTTCCCGGTACGGGCGAAGCTCCCTTTGGATTCGCATCCTCCCCGCACATTACGGACACTATCCAGCTCTGCATAAAAAGGACCGGTTACGTAACCGACTGTTTGCACAGGATGCGACCCGGCGATGAGGTGTGGATCCGGGGCCCCTTCGGAAACAGCTTTCCAGTCGATGAAATGACCGGATATGACCTTTTCTTTGCGGCCGGCGGCTTAGGCCTTGCCCCGCTCCGTCCCCTTATAGACTTGATTTTCCTGCCCGAAAACAGGGTGAAGTTCGGGAAGATCAACATGTTGCTTGCCGCCCGCACCACGAAGGATTTCATTTTCAGGTATGACTACGGGAGATGGGCTTCAAATCCCGACACCGAATTAAGACTTACGATAGACAACCCTGAGCCGGGATGGGACGGCCTTGTCGGTTTTCCGCACATGCTTGTCAGGGATATTCCCTTCGATATACATAACACGTATGCGATCCTCTGCGGCCCCCCTGTCATGATCAAGGCACTCTCTGATGCGTTTTCCAGGATGGGCATGCCGAAAGATCGGATACTTACAACGCTTGAAATGAGAATGACATGCGGAGTGGGAAAATGCGGAAAATGCAATATCGGTCATACATATGTCTGCGTAGACGGCCCCGTGTTTTCCGTCGCTCAACTTGATAAAATGCCGGGCGAATACTGATATCGTACTTAAGCCGCATTCCGAAATTTAACTTAGATTTTTTGCTTTTTTAACTTTAGCATTAATGACTTAGCATTGATGCCTTATCTGTATTTCTTTAGCTTAGCTTAGCCTTATTGACTTGGCTATAGTGATTCTATAACTCTAAAGCACATCTATTACACAAATCAGCAACGGCAAAATCCTGATTACGGATCATAGATTCAAATTGCAAAGGAGTAACAGGTTATGAGTTATAAAAGTGACATCGAGATCGCTCAAAGCACCCCTATGCAGGATATTCGCGAAGTTGCCAAAACAGCAGGTATCCCCGAAAACAAGATCGAGTTGTACGGAAACTATAAGGCCAAAGTCGATTTCAACCTGATCGACGAACTGAGGGATGTACCCGACGGAAAGCTGATCCTGGTCACCGCAATAACTCCGACACCCGCCGGAGAAGGAAAAACCACTACCACGGTCGGATTGGCTGACGGCCTGAGAAAAATCGGCAGGAAGTCTATGGTTGCGCTCAGAGAGCCGTCACTCGGCCCTGTTTTCGGAGTCAAGGGCGGTGCTGCCGGAGGAGGATATGCCCAGGTCGTCCCGATGGAGGACATCAACCTGCATTTTACCGGGGACATGCATGCCATTGGCGCGGCTAACAACCTTTTGGCCGCGATGATCGATAACCACATTTACCAGGGAAACGAGCTGGGAATCAACCCTACCCAGGTCACCTGGCATCGCTGTGTCGACATGAACGACAGGCAGCTTCGCAACATAGTCTGCGGTTTGAACGGCAAATCGAACGGTGTCCCAAGGGAAGACAGTTTCGATATCACCGTTGCAAGCGAGATCATGGCGATTTTATGCCTGGCGACTGATTTGGTCGACCTTAAAGAGAAACTTTCAAAAATCGTTATCGGTTATACATATGACAACAAACCTGTTACCGCCGGAGACTTGAAGGCTGCCGGAGCCATGGCAGCGCTCCTGAAAGATGCTCTGAAGCCAAACCTTGTCCAGACTTTGGAGCACACCCCGGCCTTTGTCCACGGCGGGCCCTTTGCGAATATCGCCCATGGCTGCAACTCCGTAATAGCTACCCGCACGGCCCTCAAACTTGCGGATTATGTGGTGACCGAAGCCGGGTTCGGCGCGGACCTTGGTGCTGAGAAGTTCCTTGATATCAAATGCCGTTTGGCAGGATTGCGGCCGAGCGCGGTCGTCATTGTCGCCACGGTTCGTGCTCTTAAACATCACGGCGGTGCGGCCAAAACCCGGCTTTCTGTCGAGGACCTTGATGCTCTTGAAAGAGGTTTGCCAAACCTCTTGCAGCATGTCGAGAACATTACCGGCGTCTTCAGGCTGCCTGCTGTCGTTGCGATAAACCGCTTCCCCACCGATACCGAAGCTGAACTTAAACTTGTCGAAGATAAATGCCGTGAACTTGGTGTGAATGTTGCCCTGTCCGAGGTCTGGGGAAAAGGCGGAGAAGGCGGCATGGAGCTGGCAAAAGAGGTCATCAGGCTGTGTGAGAAGGAAAATGACTTCACATATAGTTACAGCCTCGACTCTTCAATAGAAGAAAAGATCGAAGCCATTGCCCGAAAGATATACAGGGCTGACGGAGTTGAATTCCTCCCCGCAGTCCGCAAACAGATCAAGAGACTTGAAAAACTGGGATTCGGTAAGCTGCCCGTTTGCATGGCCAAGACCCAGTACAGCTTCTCGGACAATGCCAACCTTCTCGGTGCTCCAAGAAACTTCAGGATAACCGTGCGTGACATCAAGGTATCTGCCGGTGCCGGCTTTATCGTTGCCCTTACCGGTGAAATCATGACCATGCCGGGCTTACCCAAAGTTCCTGCCGCCGAGATGATCGATGTGGATCCCACCGGAAAGATCAGCGGATTATTCTGATGCGATCAAATGTGACCTGTATTAGTGTCTGTTTGATATGATATCGATTTATTGGCATATGGATCATAGCGAATAAGCCCGCATATCATTTTTCTATCATATAAAGGGGTCATAGAATATGGATTTTACAGAAATCAGTTGTAAGGAGTTTGTTGCGGAACTTGCCGGCAAGTCACCGGTGCCCGGAGGCGGCGGTGCTTCCGCCCTTGTCGGTGCGATAGGGACAGCGCTTGGCAGCATGGTCGGATCATTGACCGTCGGGAAGAAAAAGTATGCCGATGTCGAGCAGGATGTCCTGGACCTGATGGACAAGGCGAACCGGATCCAAAACGAACTGCTCGGACTCGTCAATCGGGATGCAGAGGTATTCGAACCGCTGTCCCGTGCGTACGGACTCCCCAAAAATACCGAGGAAGAAAAGGCCGAGAAGGCCCGTATAATGGAACAGGCCCTTCGCGATGCATGTTCGGTCCCTCTTGAGATAATGGAGCTGTGCTGCCGTGCCATAGACCTTCAGAAGGAATTTGCCGAAAAAGGCAACAGGCTTGCGATCAGTGATGCGGGAGTCGGTGCCGCTTTATGCAAGGCCGCTTTGATAGGAGCAAGCTTCAACGTATTTATTAATACTAAATCCATGGCCGACAGGGAGTACGCTGAGCAGGCAAATAAGAAGGCAAACGATATGCTTGACATGTATATCCCGCTGGCGGACGAAGTGACTGAGTACGTTCTGAACAAACTTCTCTGAGAAAGGTGAAATTATGGCAAGGATACTGAGCGGCAAAGAGGTAGCGGCTGCACTAAACTTAAGGTTGAAAGAGGAAGTGCAGGCACTTGCAAATGAACACATATTTCCCAGGCTTGCCACGGTCCGTGTCGGAGCGCGGGAAGATGACATTTCATACGAGAAAGGTGCTTCAAAACGCTGTGCAAATGTCGGTGTCGGCATAGAAAATATCGTTCTGCCGGAAGATGTAACACAGGAAGAATTGTTGAATACGATTAACAGGCTCAATGCCGATGATTCGATTCACGGGATCCTGCTTTTCAGGCCGCTGCCGGGGCATATTGACGACAAAACAGTCAGGAACTCCATATCTGCGGAAAAGGATATCGACGGAATAACAGACCGGTCAATGATCGGCATTTACACCGGTGAAGATATAGGTTTTCCGCCCTGCACCCCCCAGGCATGCCTGGAGATCCTGGATCATTATGGAATCGAAGTTGCCGGCAGGAATGCCGTCGTCATAGGACGCAGCCTTGTTGTTGGAAAGCCGGCAGCCATGATGCTAATAAAGAGAAATGCGACCGTAACAATATGCCATACGCGTACAGCGGATATGCCGGCGGTCGTCAGAAGAGCGGATATTGTTATCGTTTCGGCCGGCAGAGCGGAGCTCATCGGCAAGGAATATCTGCGCGAAGGGCAAATCGTGCTTGACGTTGGCATCAATGTGAATGATGCGGGGAAACTCTGCGGCGACGTGAAGTATGATGAAGCCGTTGATGTTGTAGAAGCGATTACTCCCGTTCCAGGAGGCGTCGGAACGGTAACAACGAGCGTGCTGGTTAAGCATGTCGTGGAGGCCGCTAAACGCAGGTCGAAATAGAAGTCAAAATAACTATTTTCGGAATGCTTTAATTGACTTTATTTTAGCAAAGTAATATAATTTAAATAATTCAATGAAAGAGGGGAAATACTTGGACAAAGTTCCTTTTAACCGTGAGGTCGAAATGCAGGTCGTGGGAGAATACAGATCCCTCTTCCCCGGCGCTCCCGGACTTCCCAGGCTCAATACCCCGATTTCTCCGAGGGAGAACCTGAGACGCCTGTTTGAAGAAAAGGATCCCCTGTGGATGCCATCAGGCCGCGATTACTTTACCCTTATCCCCAGGATAATACCGGACAACGTAGCCCGCGGATTCGTATTTGACGTCGAACCTCTTGATCTCAGGACGGAAGCCGGCGGCAAAGATTTCTTCGGGGTCGACTGGGTTTATGTGGAAAAGGTCGGCGGCTCAATGGTGCGCCCCGGGAGTCCGAAAGTTCCGGACATAAACAGATGGGAAGATTACATAAAGTTTCCTGACCTTGACAGTCTTGACTGGGAAGGCAGCGCAGAAAAACACAGGGAATATTTGAATACCGACCGCATGAACCTTATTTGGGTCATGAACGGCCTTTTTGAACGACTGATTTCCTTCATGGACTTTGAAAACGCCGCGTTGGCGATGATCGACGAGGAGCAGCAGGAAGGTGTCCATCGCCTCTTCGATGCCCTGTGCGGTTTTTATGACAAACTCATTGAAAAATACAGGACATATTACAATGCTGACATCATCCTGTTCCACGACGACTGGGGATCCCAAAGGGCACCGTTTTTCTCGCTGAGTACTGTCAGAGAGATGCTGGTCCCCTACCTTTCCCGCATAGTTGAGTCCTGCCACAAAAGAGGCATGTACCTTGAGCTCCACAGCTGCGGTAAAAACGAAATGCTTGCACCCGCAATGATCGAAGCAGGCGTTGATGCCTGGACACCCCAGCCTATGAATGACAGGCATATGCTTATTGAAAAGTACGGTGACAAGCTCATCATCGGGGTACAACTGCAGATACCGATGGATGCATCGGAGGAAGATACGATAAACTGCGTAAAGTCCTTCGTAGAAGAGTACGGCAAATACAAAAACGTGATCGCAGGAATGCTTGCAATGGGTCCAAACCAGGCAGTCGCTTATAAGACTCTCTATGAACTGACTCGCCAATTATACAGCAAATAGCAGATGAAAGGATTTCTTAGGTATGATCATTATCGGTGAAAAAATCAACGGTTCGATCCCATCCGTCGCCAAGGCCATCGAAGAAAGGGACGAGAAGTTCATCAGAAGGCTTGCAAAACGCCAGGCAGAAGCCGGAGCGGATTACATCGATGTTTGCGCTTCGGTCAGTGACGATAAAGAGCTTGAGACGATGAAATGGCTGATAGATATCGTTCAGGACACAGTTGATACGCCTATCTGCATTGACAGTCCGAATCCCCGGATCTGCGTCGACAGTATCCCCTTCTGCAACAAGCCAGGTATCATAAACTCCGTATCCCTTGAGGGAGATAAAATCGACGTAATATTCCCGGTCATCGCAAAAACCGACTGGCAAGTCATCGCTCTGCTCTGTGACAATCACGGGATTCCCAGCACCGTTGAAAAGCGCTTGAACATCGCCAGGGAAATAATGGCCAAAGCCGACGAATTCGGCATAGAGCACTCCCGCATATACATTGACCCGCTTGTAATAGCGCTTGCCACTGACGGCGAGACAATGAAAAAATTCCAGGCATGCACGAGCCAGATAAAGGAATGGTATCCGGAAGTCCATGTAACAAGCGGCTTAAGCAATATATCCTTTGGGTTGCCTGCGCGGAAAATCATAAATATGGCATTTATGGTCCTTGCAATGAACGCGGGCATGGACAGTGCGATCGTCGACCCGCTGAACCGGGACATGCTCGGTTTGATCCTGGCGACAGACGCGCTGATTGAAAACGACGAGTACTGTCTTAACTATATCAAGGCATTCAGACAGGGTCGTATCGGAAACGCAACTAAGAAATAATATGCTTATCAAGGAGGAACTTCTCATGTCAAAAATCAGGGAAATCGCTCTTGCCGTCGAAGAAGGAAAGTCAAAGATCATTGCCGGGCTCGTCGAGGAAGCATTGGCAGAAGGGATCAGTGCTGCCGAGATCCTCAATGAAGGCATGATCGCCGCCATGGGCGTAGTCGGTGAAAAGTTCAAGAACAATGAAATCTTCGTTCCCGAAATGCTGATCGCGGCACGCGCAATGAAGAGGGGCGTCGAGGTCCTCAAACCCCACCTTGCGGCCACCGGTGTAGAGTCGATCGGAAAAGTCATCATCGGAACCGTCGTGGGAGACCTGCATGACATAGGTAAAAACCTGGTCGCCATGATGATCGAAGGCGCCGGATTTGAGGTTATCGATCTCGGCGTCGATGTACCGCCGGAGAAATTCGTCCAGGCTATAAAGGACAACCCGGATGTCAATATCGTAGCGCTCTCCTCCCTGCTTACCACCACGATGCCTGCTCTGAAAGAGACTATCGATACCATAGAAAAAGCCGGTGTGCGTGACAACGTGAAGATCATGGTAGGCGGAGCACCGGTCACGCAGGCATATGCCGATTCGATCGGTGCGGACGGATATGCTCCTGACGCGGCATCCGCAGCAGAGCTTGCAAAGAAACTCGTATCCTGATTAATACATATCGTAAATGACTGAGGACAGGGTCATGATTCCCTGTCCTCTTCGTTTGCGCTTTAGCATGGTACCTGATGACAGCATCTTTCCCGCTTGTATCGAGATAGCCTTATAATAAGCCCGACTTGTCCTAAAAAACCGTGCTTTTTGCTGTGAGGCGCGGTTTTTTGGTCTAAATCGGTTCCGTTTTTCATAATTATTGACTGTACTGGTACGCAATCAGAATGGCTTCGGCTGTGGGGTGGTTCGATGCGAGTTATTTACATAAAGAAAAGTTCCCTGCTTTTATGTTGCGTCATATTGGCTTCAGCGATAATATTGACGCTGTTCGGAAGTCCGGCTATCGTAGGAGCTTCGGCAGCTAAGCGGAATCTTCCCATATACTGCGTTTCAAGGGAAGACAAAGTCGCATCGCTTAGTTTTGATGCCGCATGGGGCAATGAAGATACGCAGCAGTTGATCGATATCCTCGGCAGATATAACGTCAAGGCCACATTTTTCGTGGTAGGAAGCTGGGTAGACAAATATCCCGAGTCGGTAAAAGCGCTTGCGGATGCGGGACATGAAGTAATGAACCATTCGGATAAGCACAAGCATATGCCCCAACTGAGCCGCGACGAAATAATTGCGGATTTGACAGCATGCAACGACAAGATAGAAAAAGTAACAGGAGTCAGGCCTACCCTATTCCGTCCGCCGTATGGCGATTACGACGATAAACTTATAACCACGGTCACAAGTATGGGTATGTATACTATACAGTGGGATGTTGACAGTTTGGACTGGAAAGACCTTTCTGCAGCTGAAATCCAAAAACGGGTCCTCAGCCGTGTGAAACCCGGATCGATAGTCCTGTTCCACAATGCCGCATTAAACACGCCTGAAGCTCTGCCCGGAATAATTGAAAGCCTTCAAAGCAGCGGTTATAAACTGATCCCGATCTCAGAGCTGATATATAAAGGAAAATTTTATCTTGACCATGAAGGAAGACAGTTTCCTGTAAAGGATGAGCAGAATTGACCGAAAAAAGCATGAGAAAAATGCTTGTGTAACAAAGCCTTTATATCAATTTTACTAAACATAAGGCGGCGGTATCATCTCAGTATTGCAATACATTGAAGCAGCAGCATCAATCAGTACCCGAAAAAATAAAGCAGCGTCATCATATCAAAATAAACAGACAAAAAAATCGCGGACTTATCAAAAGTCCGCTTTTGATTGCCGATATAGCCTACGGAGTGTGTTCTATGAAAATCAATATAAAATCGATAAGATACGGGGCATTCATACTTACGGTTGGCAATATTTGCTCACAGTTGCTCGGCTTCGTGTACAGGATCGCACTCAGCAGATTGATCGGATCAGAGGGCATGGGTCTTTTTCAGCTGATCTTTCCCTTCTATTCCCTGGCCCTCACTATAACCGTTTCAGGTATAGGAGTAGCGGTAAGCAAACTGACTGCAGAGTACATGGCACTCAGGAACTACGAAGCTATTAGAATGCTGGTCAAGCGTGCGATAATAGTCTTTGTATGTATCTTTTCTGTTCTTTCTCTTATAGTACTCTTGTTTGCTAAAGGTATTGCGAATGTGTTTCTGGGTGACGAACGTACACTGCTTGCCATTTATGCCCTTTTGCCGGTGATCCTGCTCACAGGGATAGAGAATATTCACAAGCACTTCTTTTACGGCTCCAGAGAATTTAACCCGCCGGCTCTATCCGACCTGTTAGAACAGATCATACGCATGAGCGCTGTGCTGTTACTTCTGCGTCTGCTTCTACCGCAGCCTGATGAGTTGATGCTGGTCATCATAGTGACCGGAATGCTCATTTGCGAAATCTTCAGTTCGGTTTTTCTGAAGACTGTATACAGACACAGGATGCGAAAAATGCCGTCTACAGGCAAAGTTGAGTCACGATTGTCCGCAAGGATAGGTAAAATAGCTGTCCCGATTTCCTTAGCTGGATTATGCAACAACCTGTTATCATCACTTATATTTATCATAATCCCCAGAAGGCTTGTCGTATCGGGTATGTCGTATTCGCAGGCATTGAGCTCATACGGAGTCCTGTTTGGCATGACGCTGCCGCTCCTGAACCTGCCGTCGGCAATGATCGTGGGGCTGGGCCTCGTTATGGTGCCGAAACTCTCGGAGGACCTTGCGTTAGGGAACATTAAAGACGTACGCAGCAAGATATCCCGCGCGATAACAACGGCTTCATTCCTTATTTTGCCTGCAGTCGCAGTTCTTGTTCCCCTGGGTCCGCAAATAGGTCGTCTCCTTTACGGACAAAATGTAAGCGAAGAGTTGCTTCTGCCCCTTGCAGTGAGTACAGTATTTTCACTTTACATGTTTGTGCTTGGAAACATACTAAACGGCCTTGGAAAACAGACCGCTGCATCGGTAAATCACATCGCCGGCAATGCGCTTGAGCTGATTTTAACGTATTATCTCACGGCTGTTCCTGAGCTTGGGATTTACGGGTTTATTATTGCCAGCATCGTGACGACACTGTTGACTGCCGCATTGAACCTCAGAAAAGTCATAAAATCGACCGGAATGAAAGCTGACTGGAGAAACTGGTTCGTCACACCGGGACTTTCAGCCCTTGCATCCGCGTTTTGGTGCAGATGGGTATACTTGCGTGCAGTGGATTTGATAGGTAATACCGCCGCTCTGATACCTGCCCTATTGACTGCAATACTGGTGTATTTGCTTGCGGTGTCACTGCAGGGTGGTTTCAGGATGAACTATATTATCGGAAATCGTACTGCCAGAAAGTTCCGTGATACAAAAGCACTGGCTGATTCAAAATAAGCAGACGGAAATGCAGATCACACAGGGCCTGACGATCATATCATTCCAAAATGATCAGTTCAGGAAGTCCTTCAGTTTTCTGGAACGGCTCGGATGGCGGAGTTTGCGAAGTGCCTTGGCCTCTATCTGGCGTATACGCTCACGGGTCACGTTGAACTCCCTGCCTACCTCTTCCAGTGTCCTGGTCCTTCCGTCTTCAAGGCCGAACCTCAGCTTCAGCACCTTCTCCTCCCTTGGTGTCAGAGTGGATAGGACCTCTACGAGCTGTTCCTTAAGCAGTGTGTAGGAAGCCGCCTCCGCCGGCTCGGATGCGCCCTCATCGGGTATGAAATCGCCCAGATGGCTGTCCTCTTCTTCTCCGATAGGTGTTTCGAGGGAAACGGGTTCCTGCGCTATTTTCATGATCTCACGGACCTTATCGACAGGCATGTTCATCTCCGCTGCGATCTCCTCGGGTTGAGGGTCATGTCCCAGTTCCTGCAGCAACTGTCTTGAAACCCGTATAACTTTATTTATCGTTTCGACCATGTGTACAGGTATACGGATCGTACGGGCCTGGTCGGCAATCGCCCTCGTTATGGCCTGACGGATCCACCATGTTGCGTAAGTCGAAAACTTGAATCCCTTATTATAGTCAAACTTTTCGACTGCTTTTATGAGGCCCAGGTTGCCTTCCTGGATCAGGTCTAGGAAAAGCATCCCCCTGCCGACATAGCGCTTGGCTATGCTGACAACAAGGCGCAGATTTGCCTCGGCAAGCTTGCGTTTTGCCTCCTCATCGCCTTCGCACATCCTCTTTGCCAGCTCGACTTCTTCTTCGGGCGTCAGAAGATCGACCTTGCCTATCTCCTTGAGGTACATCCTGACGGGGTCATCGATGCTGATTCCCTCAGCGAGGGCATCTGTGTCAAGCAGTTCGTCCTCAGGGATCTCTTCGACGTCCTCGATCTTTTCGGGAAGGTCATCCTCTATCTCTTCGATATACTCCTCATCTACGGCTATTTCGATCGACAGGGCTTCAAGCGTGTCATAAAGCTTGTCGATCTGATCCGAGTCAAGGGAGAGCTCTTCAACAACGTTCAAAATTTCCTTTGCGCTCAGTTTCCCGGCTTTTTTCCCCTGCTCGATCAGGTCTCTCAGGATCGTCTTCTTATCCTCCATCATGCTCATTTCCTATCCTCCAACCCTTTTTTTTCTTTCATTTTCTGCCATTCGCGAAGTATCATCTCGTCTTTACTAAGTACATTTTTATCGAAACTTCTTTCGTACTCTTCAAGTATGACCTTTATGTAGTCCCTTAATGCCTGCATTTTATCACCTTCCGGAACTCTTTTAACCAGGATCGAGCTTATATGTTCCATTTCTTCGACACTTAATGATTGTGACAGGAGTGCCGTAGAAAATGGTCTTTTGTTTTTGTAATTTTCCAACAATATACCGTAAGCCTTTCCAAGGGTGTCAGATGAAAACTGCTCCGGCAACAGCTGCCGGGAAGCGGTTTCGATCAGAGAAAAATCAAATAATAATAGTGAGATGAGTTTCTCCTCAGCAACGGCCGAGCGGACATTCTTATATCTAAGCTCCTTTGCTTTCGGTTGAACCGCCAGTGTGGGCCTGAGATTCAGGCTTTGCTCCTTTTTATGTTCTTTCCTGCTTTTTGACCGTGCCAGCTGCTTTGTTTCCTGTTCCAGAACCGCCCGATCAATTTTCCCTGTTTCGGCGACCCTTGCCAAATAAACGGCCAGCTCGACGGGATTGTCGATAGTACTCAGGATTTCGGCGGCCTCTTTCAGATATGCTATGCGCTGCTCGTCGACGTCCAGGTCATATTTCGTTTTGACAAGGTCAAGCTTATACTCGATATGGTTTTCCGACCTGTCCAGACGAAGGCTGAATGATTCTGCTCCAAATTTCTTGATATACTCGTCAGGGTCTTTTGCACCTGGCAAGTTTATCAACTTTACTTTTACATTCGTTTTCTCCAGGAGGGATATTGCCCGTTCCGCAGCGCTTCTCCCTGCCCTGTCACTGTCGTATGCGATAACGACTTCGTCGGCATATTTTGCTAACAGCCTTGCCTGCTGATCGGTAAGAGAAGTGCCCAAAGAGGCAACGGCAGTGTCAAAACCGGCCTGATGGAGCGATACAACGTCCATATAACCTTCTGCAAGAATATATCTCCTGCTTTTTGATTTCCTGGCAATATTCAGCGCAAACAGATGCCGGCTCTTATTATACACGATCGTTTCGGGAGAATTAAGGTACTTCGGCTCACCGTCCCCGATGATCCTGCCGCCGAATGCAATGATATTTCCCCTGACATCTATTATGGGAAAGATCACACGTCCGCGGAACATATCGTATACGCCGCCGGTTTTATTGTTTTTTGCGACAAGCTTTGCCTCCAGCAGCTCGGATTTTTCAAAATCCTTTGCCGCCCTTATCAGCCCGTCCCAGCGATCGGGAGCGTATCCTATTCCAAACCGCCGTATGGTCTTGTCGGTGATCCCCCTTTTTCTCAGGTATTCCCTTGCAGCCTGGCCTTCGACTCCCATAAGGCATTCGTGAAAATATCGTGCCGCAAACTTGTTCAGCTCAAGGATCCTTGCCCGTTTCTCCGCCCGTCCGGAGTCGTTATCCTCAGGCACAGGCAGCCCGACTTTGCCCGAAAGGAAGCGGACGGCCTCGGAGAAATCCAGGTTTTCGGCCCGCATGATGAAGGTAATAACGTCTCCGCCCACTCCGCAGCCAAAGCAATGGAAGAATTGCTTGTCGGCGGATACAGAAAAGGAAGGTGTCTTTTCCGAGTGGAACGGACATAAGCCGAAGTAATTTGCCCCTTTCGGCTTCAGTTGCGTATAGTCGGAAACTATATCGACAATGTCTGCCCGCTCCGACAGCTCCTCAAGAAATTCGGCAGAAAAAAACATCATTACCACCTCCCCTCAACCATACAAAGGGATCTTCATACCCGCAAAAATGTTTATATTTGACAATATATTAGACAATTTTTCATGATTTATTCCGATTGTCGATCCGTTGCCCGCCGATGATCCATATGAAACGATCCTGTAAAGCGGATCAACAGTTAAACGCCGACTTTGCGGTCTCGGTTCAATTTCTGATACCGCTCGTCTCGAAAAATCCCCAGCCCCTGGGAACGAAAAGCCTCTCAAAACAGTTTACCGCGTAAGAATCGGTCATGCCGGCGACATAATCGCATACGGCCCGTTCCACGCCGTCAGAATCGGCGATTTTTATGTACTCGTCAGGCAGCTTGTCCGGATTTTTCACAAAAAACTCATAGAGTTTTTTCAGCATATCCTGGGCCTTTGATTCCTCTCCTTTTGCAACGGGATTTTTGTAAACTGCCTCGAACATGAATTCACGAAGTTCCAGCATTGCACCGCCTACTTCCGCAGACATGCCGATATTGCCGTCAACGCTGCTGTTTATTACGTCACGGACCATGGTATCTATTCTCACACTGTAACTGTTGCCAAGCACGTCCGAAAGGTGAGCAGGAATGTCGTCATCCTTCAGGATACCTGCGCGAATAGCGTCGTCAATATCATGATTTATGTATGCGATACGATCCGCAAACTTGATTATCCGCCCTTCTGACGTGGAAGCGATCAGCGATCCGGTATGGCATCTTATCCCGTCGATCACTTCAAGGCTCAGGTTCAGCCCTTTGCCGTCCGCTTCTATCCGTTCGACGACCCTGACGCTCTGCTCGTTGTGATAGAACCCTCCCGGCACCACATCATTCAGGGCAAACTCCCCTGCATGTCCGAAAGGCGTGTGACCAAGATCATGTGCCAGCGCGATGGCCTCAACCAGGTCTTCATTCAACTTCAGCGCACGTGCTATCGTCCGCGCGATCCTGGACACTTCAAGGGTATGAGTAAGCCGGGTTCGGTAATGATCTCCCTCGGGGCTCAGAAAAACCTGCGTTTTCCGCATCAGCCTCCTAAACGCCTTGCAATAAGTTATCCTGTCTACATCACGCTGAAAACAGGTCCTCATATCGCATTCGGCTATCGGAGTCCTGCGTCCCATAGATTGAGAAGATTTTACGGCGTAAGGTGCGAGCATCTCAGATTCTGTTTGTTGATAACGCTCGCGTATTGTCACAATCTGTCACCTCCACGATCCCCTCATATACTATATACGACGTTCGAACCTATTTTCCTTTTTTTCTTCGCGATATCAGAAGATTTTTTTACACGCAGAATTTCTATGTATGCGGTTGGCCTGCATATATTCCGTTATATAGCCGGTTCAATTCATCTTTCGATCTTAACGGGGATATACTCCTCGCTAATGAATACAGGACTTATCGACCCGGAAGACAACTCGTTCATCCTGTCAGCGAGAGGACCGTAATTTTCTTTGGGGATAGAAATTTCAAGTTTTATATCGACCCCATAGTTACTGTCACGGATTTCCCCGCCCAGGGAAGCCAATTCCGCCCTTATCCTGTCGTAAAGCTGATACGGACAGGAAATGACCGCAATGCATGCGGACCTCATTTCGGCGACCCCGGCCGCTTCCAGTGCAAGTTTCGCCGAATGGGCATATGCCCTGACAAGTCCGCCCGCTCCCAATAGTACGCCTCCGAAATAACGGGTCACCACGCAGCAATAGTTTTGGATGTTCTCCCGCCTGAATACCTCCAAAACAGGCACTCCTGCAGTACCTTGAGGTTCTCCGTCATCCGAATACCGGCTGATTTGTCCATCACGTATGAAATATGCATAGACATTGTGAGTCGCATCCCAGTGCCTGGTCCTCATCTCGGAAATATGGTCAAGCGCTTCCCTTTCGCTTTCACACCGCCAGACTCTGGCTATGAATTTTGAGCGCTTCTCAACAAACTGAGCCTCGCCATAGCCGTATGGCACCAAGAACAATGGCATCTTTCCTCCAAATAAACGATGATCTTATATCCGGTCAAGACTTTGATTTTTTACCGAACAGTGAGCGGCGGAAACATATGAGGTTCATGATGATAAACAGAACGCTCATGATCGCAAGTGAAACCAACGCCTTAGACAGGCTTTGCGGTGCTACGCTCAACATCATCAGCATGGGAAACCCGAGAAGTATAGCCCATGGCTGAGCCAGTACAAGGTTGTCTGCTGCCATAGTAGTAAATTTCGGGTCGTACTCCCTCAGCAAAATGATTCCGGTGCTCGCAGTACCCGTCAGCATGCCGTAGAGTGAAAGGAAGGCCTCGTGCTCATATGACGGAAATACTCTCTTGCATATATAATCAAGATATAAGTATGTGCAGACTCCTCCCAATACACAGAGCAACGTCAGCGGTATTATGAAATCCGGGAGCAAAAATGCGGACAGGTCTATAGCAGCGATAGAAGCTACGACCATCATGTCAAACATAAAGCCTGCGATCCTGTTTTGAAGGAAGTTGCTCATATACTCCCTTTTGACTATACCCTTCTTCTGCAGCATGGACATCACTGCTTTCAGCAGCAAGGCAAAAATGGTACCAAAGATAAAGTTGAACCCCCATATGAGCGGCCGGATGGTATTATAACCGAAATTTCCAAGCACGCCAGTATCAATGATCATGTCTATACCCTTCATGAACAGGAAGGAAAGGATATAAGCTATGAACACCAATGCAAGCTGTATCGTGAACTTATCCATCGATTCGGAAAGAGGTATTTCGTTTTTACCGGTTATCGTGTCCGCCGTAAGGTGTTCATCCTTTATAAAATCGCCGATTTCGCCGCTGTATTTGCCCTTTCTACGGAGCAGGTTCAGATAAACCACTCCGCCGAAACTGGCGCTTACGAAGCCCATAGCCGCAACAGTCAGACCAAAACTTGTCCCGTTGACAAAATTGAACAGGTTCTCATATGTTCGGCCCCAACTGTAAGCCTGTCCCGGACCCTGTCCGTATCCCATCGGAAGCAATAAACCGGACGCGGCAAAACTTCCCATCAGTCGATTCAAGGTTATCGATACTGTAAGCCCCAGGATCCCCTGAAGCAGATATGTCGCTACGATCGTGACGCCGGAATCGAACCCTCCGGTCCTTGATTTCCTGTCTTTCCTCTTCTCGATCTTGCGAAGAGTCATTGCCACAAAACCCAGTCCCAGACCATGGTATGTAAGGGACTCAAGGGTCTGCGTCTGAATGATCGGTTTGCCTGTAGCGAATTTATATATCAATCCGACGATGAGTATAAGAAAACCGCCAAGAACCGAGCTGGGTATCATTAAAGTCCTGAGCGGCTTGATTATGTTGCGCAGGGAGTTTGCAACCATCATGCCCGCAAAAAGTACGGTGATCGCAACGATGAAAGACCAAACATCATTATCCCAGAAATTCAGACCGGTCGTCATTATTCAGCAAATCCTTTCTTTTTCATTTCCTTACTCATTGGCAAATCGCGTTTCCGAGCCGTATGTTTTATTCTGCCTCCTCCTTCTGTGGACTTCCTTGAGCTTGTTATAAAAGGTATAATATTTCCTTGCACACTGTGGGGTCACCGGGCGCAGCTCGTAATAATCGCTGCCCACATTGAACACAAGGTTAGCGCGTCCGTGGATAGCCATTCCGGTGATTTTTTCGATCGGAAACCGCCGGTTGCCGCAGATCAGTTCATAAGCCGACATTGCAAGCTTACCCCGCGCTTCTTTGACTGCCTTGTGGGTATCGAGGACCTTTTTCAATATAAAATCCCTGTCGGAAAACAACGGTTCCTTAGGAAGCTGTTCGGCAAGCGCTGTCAGACGGGCGTCCTGCCAAGCGTCCCATTCGCTTATCGTTGTAAAGGGCAAATCCTTTCCTTCGAAAAATCCCGTCTCGCCGAACTTCGCCGAAAACCCGCATTCGCAGAAAAACGTGTTGTCCATGCTTTTCAGCGTTCCGATCTTCTCGCACTTCGGACAGATATACAAAGCCAGTTCCAGGCGTTCTGCAAGGCGCTTGCCGGTGTATTTCTTCGGATCGTCCGCCTGCCTTTCGAAAGCGTTTTCATAAATGTCGTTATTTATAGCGTCGGTTACTTCCTGTTCCGTCATGGTCTGCAGCTTTTCGGGAGAATATATATTGACTATACGCCCCGAAATGGGTCCGCCCCTGAGGCCCCTTCCCCATCTGGGAGAAGCAAGGTATGCCCCTTCGATCCGATATGTCACAAGCGTGGCGCCGGAAATTCTGGCCAATTTGCTGGTGGACTGCGAAACGGGATCGGTGATCCCGTTGAAAGTCGTATTGCCCTCAGCAAAAAGACAGACATTTGCCCCGCTCTTGAGCGTCTTGAGTATCTTTACCGTGGTCGTTGCACCGCTTTTCCCTTTGACCCTGCTGATCGGGGAAAACAGGAATGTTGCCAGCCGCATTATAAAATTGCCGCGGTACAGATGTTCCCCGGCTACGAAGTACATGTGTTTGTCAAAAGCGATCGCCAGCAGTATGGGGTCAAAATTAGTAACATGGTTAGCGATTACGAGATACGGCGTAGCGGAAACCGAAGCCGTCTCTGCATCAAAGTTGAAAAACCTGGCAAAAAGACCTCCAAACAGCTTTTTCAGGGACATATAGATCCTGACATGGGTGATATAACGCATAGAACACCTCTGAAATCCTTGTATCACTACTATAACATACACTATGCAAAAAGAAAATATAATACTGAATTTGCCTTGTAAGGACAATTTTCGGGTGATCAGAAATATTCAAACTTGTTTGGCATGCAAAAGTTGTTGCATTTTTCCTCAAGCCGTGGTATACTTTTGTCCGTTACTTTGGGTATTTGGAAAGAGGTGAACACAATGAAGAAAGGAATCCATCCCGATTACCATCAGACAACTATTCAGTGTGCTTGTGGTACGGTTATCAATACCGGTTCGACAAAAAAAGATATTCGTGTTGAAGTATGCTCCAACTGCCATCCGTTCTTTACCGGAAAGCAGAAGCTGGTTGACACCGGCGGCCGCGTCGATCGCTTTAACAAGAAATTCGGCCTGAAATGACCCGGAAGTCAAAAGCCTGCCGATGGAGCGCGATCATTGCATAAACTGCATATCAAAACGGATCAAACGAAGATGTACGACTAGTAGCTTATGATTACCGGTCGTACATCTTTTTATTATATTTGTACAGCCCGTTATTATAATTTTACAGCCCGGTCGACCGAAAAGAAATACAGGTACTTTTCTTTCACACGCTTTCCCGTGATCCTCTCAAGAGCACGGCTGTAAAGCTCGATCTGGGAGCGATATGACAATGCTCTTTGCTGAATGGTTTTATCGCTGATGCGGTCTGTTTTGAAGTCCACTACAACGATCCCGTCGTTCTCTTCGAAAAACAGGTCGCATACGCCCTGCACCAGTATCTTTTCTTCTCTGTGTACTGCAGGAAAATAGTTCCCGCAATCATCGAGAAGCGAAAACTTGAACTCTCTGCGGACCGATTTTGCGGACATTATCCTCCTTCCCAGCTCGGACTTCATGAAGTTCAGGATCTTGCCGGGATCGACTGCACCGGCCTGCTGCCCGGTCAGGATCTTTTTTTCTCTTAAACGCTCGATCTCTTTTTCGATCGACTGCAGGTCATTGCAGCCCAGGAGATCGATGAACTGGATGGCCAAATGAAGCGCGGTTCCGCGTTCTGTGGGCGTAAGGCCTGCCGCGCCGCTTATGAACCTGGGTCTGCGCAGGTACAAAGTCGCATCAGCGCCGGAGGTCTCATCCGTTCCTTCAGAATGGAAGAGCGTTTTTTCTGCCGATCCGAGCAATTCAGCCTGTTCACTCAGTTCAGATTCGTATGCCTTACCCTTAAGCTGCGTAGCCGTGATCTTGGACGGGATCTGTGACAGTTCACCAAATGGGTATCTATATCCAAGCCATCCCTCGATCGCTGCGCTCAATGTTTCGACTTCGATATCATGCGGGTCCGTGGCAGTACTTTCGGTGCCCGCCTGTACAGGCTGATCAGGCTGAACCGATTCCGGATCGGGCATTTCGGCTTGTTCTTCGTTGCTTCCGGAGTATATTACGTTTATGCACCATTCTCCGGGTCCGTCACAGGAAAAGTCGGTCATTTCCGCTATTTCCCGAAGCTGCCTGCCTGACGGATGGAACGCCAATACCGGGAGCAGCCATTTATAGGGACTGTCGGCGGCAAGCAGTCTCTCGGGATTGTCCAACTCCGAATTCTCAAGTATCGAGGCTATCTTCCTGTTCACATCCGGCAAAGCACATGTCATTATGAGCTTGTCCTTTGCCCGTGTCATCGCCACGTATAAAATGCGCATTTCTTCCGCAAGGGATTCCTCACGGATTTTTCCGGATACGGCAGTATATACCATTGTAGGATACTGGTAGAGCCGCTCTCTGTCAAGTATCCTCAGCCCTACTCCCGCTTTCGGATGGACAAGGACTGGCTTCCTTGTATCGTCAAGGTTGAACTTGCCGGACAGGTCGCAAAGAAATACGACAGGGAACTCCATTCCTTTAGACTTGTGCACGGTCATTATGCTGACGGCACCCGGACGCGTCGAGTCATCCATGCTGAACGTGCCGTTTGACAATGTCTTTTCTATGTAGTTGATAAAGCCTGATATCCCTCTGCGGCCGTCTTTTTCATAAGAGACGGCATGCTCATATAAGCGCATCAGGTTCCTCCTCCTCGATGCGCCGTCAGCCATTGCGCTGTAGATACCCGGCAATCCCGTAATGTTGTATATATGCCTGATCAGTCTGTCCACCCCGTTGTCTCCGGAGAATATCCTCAGGGACCGCAGGCTCTCTATAAAATCCGCACACTTCATGTTTCCTTCGTTTGCGGCTCTTACTACTGCATCATACATGGCCCCGGAAGGCAGCTTCGATCTGATTTCAGACAGTTCATCAGGTGTGAAGCGGTAGGCGGGCGATGTCATGGCGCCTACAAGCGGGATATCCTGATATACGTTGTCTATCACGGCAAGGATCGAAAGCACCGCAAGTATCTCCGATGTCCTTCTTGTCCCGCCTTTTTCGGTAGACGACTCTATTCCTTTTGCGGCAAGAGCCCTTTCAAAATATTCGGCCTTTGAAGAGGCCGAGCGGAGCAGGATCGCAATATCCTCACATCTGACACTGCGCAATTGCCCTTTGTCTTCTATCATAAATCCGCGGTCCAGCATCTCGCGTATGCGAGTTGCCACATATTCGGCTTCAAACTCAGTTTTTCCGACACTCTCTTCTTCGTCGCTTTCCGGTTCGGGAACTTCCAGTATGCAGAACTCTGTTATGTACGGGTTTTCTCCGGATGGATACGAATTGCACTCCCTTCCGGCATACAGCATTTCCCTCTGCCCGTATTCAATTTGTGTGAAGCCTCCGATCATCAGGTGCGGGAATATGCTGTTCACGGCGTCTATAACTTCCGGTCTTGACCTGAAGTTCCTGGAGAGTATTACACGGGCAGGTTTGCCAGGTTCCATGTCTTCGGTAAAGTCATCGTATGTCGAATAATAATGCTGGAATATTTCCGGTTCGGCAAGCCTGAACCTGTAAATCGACTGCTTGATATCGCCTACCATAAAAAGATTGCTTTTCCCTCTGGTCAGTACATCTGCAAGCAGGTCCTGCAGCTCGTTGGTGTCCTGGAACTCGTCTATCAGGACTTCTCTATAACGCCCCGATATCAGCCTGGCGGTCTCGGAGGGAACTATTTCATTGCCGCTGCGAACGCATAAGAGCCTGATCACGGCGTGGGAAATATCGTTGAAATCCAAGACACCGCGCGATGCTTTCAGCGCTTTATACGCGTCCTCAAATCTGCGTACGGCAAAAAACAGTCCGCGCAATGCGGGAGTTGTTTTTCGGATTTCCGAAAGATGGACTTCGCCCGGCTCGGAAAGGACTTCCCTGATGTATGACCAACCATTTTTCCAGCTTTCCCGCATTGACTTTATACGATCCCTGAATTTCGGGTCCGGGTAGTTGCGGGGTGCGGCAGCCAGGCTGCTCACAGGTACGGCAGCGGCTTTTACCGCTTCATCCCAGCCGTAAGCCGACCTTTCAAGGAAGTGCTCCGTTTGCCTGATATCACCAGAGATCACAGGGGAATACTTCTTCGAAAGTTCAGGTTCTTCCTCCAACAGGCTCAATGCTCTCTTCAAAATTGCCAAGCCGTTCTTTGCGGTCGTCCTGGCCCTTTCGAGGATGTACGCTCCCCAAACCGTATCCTCAAAACTTGCCGGCGGATTTTCATAGATACTTTGGATCTCATCCATCCATAAATCAGGAAACGGGTGGCTTTGGATCTTCTTATATGCGTCCAGAATTGCAGAAGACAACTGCCTGTCATCCCTTGCGGCAGATAATTGCTCTGCCAATGCGGCAAAGTCCGGCAGTTCCCCTATTTCCTCATATAGCGACTCGACCGTGTTTTCAAGTGCTTCCGAAGTCAATAGTTCTGCTTCTGCGCCTTCGATTATAGTTACAGTAGGGTTGACGTCGCATAGATGGCTGAACTCCCGAAGGACAGAGTAGCAAAAAGAGTCTATCGTTGTGATCTGGGCCCTTGGCAGCAGGGTCAACTGCCTGCGCAGGTTCCGGTCCGAAGGGCTTAGACGCAACCTCTCGGACAGCTCCCTTTCAAGCCTGTCCCGGAGCTCTCCTGCGGCAGCGTTCGTAAAAGTGATAATCAGGAAGTCATTGATATTGCAATCCTCACTGCCGGTCAGCCTGTCCATGATCCTCTCAATTATCACCCTTGTTTTTCCGGATCCTGCGGCTGCGGCTACGAGGGTGTTTCTGCCCCTGCTCCCAACGGCATTTTTCTGCTCAATCGTTAGACTGACTGCCATCTGCGTTTCCTCCTACCCTTTTCCAAAACTCATCCGGTTTCAAAGGATAAAGATACCTCATACGGTCTTTCCCGTTTGTCTTGTCAAACCTGCATGCGACATAGAAATCACAGTACATGCAGGCATCCGATCTGACGCCGCGATAATACGGGTCTGCCTGGACACTGCCCTCACGCAATGCCTTGCCCATCCGGCGCAGCAGCATGTCGATATGATCCTTGAGTCTGCCCAACTGCTCAAGGTTTGCAAGTGAAGAAGACCCTGCATTTTCCAATCCTTTTTTGCTTATCGAAACCGGTATGAAGCGCTTTTTTGCTCCTTCTTCCATCGCTTCAACGATTTCTTCATTTCTCAGGATCAGCCCGCTGCGCCTGAGCGCAGTGTCGATTTTCGACCGGACCGTTACGTCGTCCAGCCCGCGGGTCCCGCTATATACAGCGTCTTTAACCGGTACATAAAGAACACCTGCACCGACCGTATCCATGCCGAAAAGTTCATTTCCATATTTCTCAAGTGCAAATAGATACAGGAACATCTGAAGGTTCAGACCATGCCAGATGTCGCTCAGGTCGAACTTCTTATACCCGCTTTTGTAATCTACTACACGTATGTATAGCTTTCCGTCCTTTTCCCATCCGTCGACCCTGTCAACGACGCCGACAAGTTCGATAGATTCTTCTCCCTCACCGACCGAAACGGGAGGAGCCTGTTTCCCTTCACCGAAACTCAGCTCAAGTGCAAGCGGCTTGAATTTGGAAGCTTTAAGCTCTTCGATTATATTTTCGACGACACGGATCGCAGTGTTCTTAAGCCTTTTGAACAGGAAGCGCACGCGCGCAGTTTTGTCCGACATCCCGCCAAGCACGTCGACCGAATAGTTGTCGGCGACCGTTCCTGCTATCGAACGGATCTCCTCTGCGCTCAGATCGTCCGGCCCTCCCCTCTGCATCACTGTATCAAGTGTTTTCTCAAGTACATAATGGAGGAAAGTACCTATCTCGGGTGCGTCCAGCCCTGCCTTGAGGCGGGGCTTTGCCCTGAGCCCGTACTGCATGAAATATGCAAATTTGCAGGTGTGCAGCTTATCCGCCCGGGATGCTGTCAGTACGATCTTGTCGCCGTATAGTTTCCGAACACTGTCCGAAGATAGCGAACCTATGCCGTATTTTGCAGTCAAAGCAGCAATACTTATTTTGTCTCTATAATCAGGTCTTTGCAAAAAGTATCTGTAAGCAGCTTTTGAGATGACACTGCTATCACTTATCCCTGCGGAACGCATTGCAAGCTCGAAGCACGGTGTTTCGGCACACGCCAGCCTCTCATCACCCGCAGGAGGATTTATCTCAAGTGAAAACATATCCTTGATACTCTCTGCCAGATACGAGAGAGTACGTGCAGTGCCACTTGTCGTTTCCGGATAGGATATGTACAGTTTGTCAGAAGCTAAGGTAAGTATCGAATACGCAATGTCCAAACTCCGATACAGAAGCATCGAGGCAGGCGGTTCTATACTCAATCCAAGTGACAGAAGCTCTTCCCGCTCTTCATCCGTCAGTATGCTCGCCTTGTCGACGGGAGGCGGGAAATCTCCGTTGCAGGTACCCAGCAGCATGACGCATTTTGCGTTTCTGTGCCTCATCCGTCCTGCGTCACCGACAGCGACGCTGTCCAATGAAACAGGGATCGTACCGACCGTAAGCGTGCCCAACAGCAGTTTGAAAATTCCCGCAAATTCGGCAAAGTCCATTGGTGTTTGCCCCAGAATGGTATAGCATGTATCCAGAGCGTCACAGACAAGTCCCCAAAGCTGTGCATACTCATTCGCAAGTTTGAGCTCTCTTCTTTCGATATACAGCCTGTGTTTCTTCCGGATCTCACTATCGACCCCGGCTTCCGTCAAAAAATCATAAAATGCCGTTATGATTTCCGAAGCCGGAAGGACTTTTCCGGCCGGAGCCCTTTCGATGAGCCGGACAAACGGAGACATCACCCTGGATCGTATTTCGTTGATCCTGTCAAGCTCCCTTTCCGCTCTTTCGTCGAACGGTTCGGAAAATCCCCTGGGGTTCATCGTCCACTTCTCTTTGGATGTCCATCTCCGGCCCCTGATATTCCATGCGATAACGTAGTTTTCCAGTCTGCAGCAATCTTCATACGGTATTCCTGCCAGCCCCGTTTTCAGGTATCGGAAGACATCGTTGTACGAGAAATTCCGGAGTATGACGTCTATAGCCGATTCAATAGCCGCAATGGCCGGCTTTTTTATTATCTCATCCATCCTGTCGGAAAAAAGAGGTATGTTCCAGGCTTCAAACACTGCTTCGACGATCCCGGAATACAAGTTATAATCGGGAAACGCCACAACGATATCTTTGTACCTGTAGTTTTCATCCCTGCAAAGCCTGATGATTTCGGACGCTGCCTGCTCGACCTCTTCCCACCGGTCCGATGCTGCGTGAAGTGATATTGCTTTACATTGGCTGCTATATTTTGCCGGATCACTTCTGAACAGGTTCCTGCGGAGGTGAGCCAGGGGATTTACTTTACTTTGGTCATATTCCGTAAGGTTTTCTTCAGATATCGGTGAACCAGTTGACAGCGCGATCCTGCGCAGGCGTTCGATCGATTTTACATATCCGTAAAAAGAACTGTCGATCTGATCTGCAGAGTCTTCGTTCATCAAGGTGGGGTCAAAATCAAAAGCAGCCGTCACCTTATTCGATTTAAGGATAAACAATCTGATGATTTCCAGTTCCTGCGGCGTAAACTCGGTGAAACCGCCGATATATACGGTCTTGCCAACGGCATAGTCGCCTTCTTCAAGCTTTTCGATCAGACGAGCCGCAAGGTCTGCGGGGTCTTTTACGTTCCTGCCGAGCACAGAGTCATATGCACTGTAAATAAGAGAAAGGTCAACGAGCTTTCCGCTGATCAAACCGTTGTTTTCTTCGACGGTTTGCGCAAACTGGCTGCATGAGATCCCATGGGTCTTGAACTCGTCTATCAGTCTTACCAGATTTTGCAGATATTCAGGTTTGTTTATCTGTTCGCCAAAGGACTTCAGCTTTTCCGACACCGAGCGTATTGCCAGCCGCATTGCAAGCATTCGTCCGCTTTCGTCAAGCACTTCTTCCGCAAGCCCGCCAAGTTCTCCAAAAACTCTGTCTGCCAGGCGCTTGACAGTCAATACTTCACAGTAAAGGGAAACCGAGTCTCCGCAAAACTCGCATAGCATACGTTCGGCTTCGTGGGAGTAGTGCTGCGGAACGATCAGGATTTGATCAGTTACGCCTCTGATCATGGCCTCTTTGATCTTCCTGTATACACTGTTTTTTCCATAAAGAAGCTCCAACATATGAACACCCCTCCCGAACATATGGAACTAATAATACGATTATACACTGTTTCGACTGCATTCGCAATTTTATAAGAGCAGTTTTTCAAAGCCCTGCATAATTTAGGCTTTTTGAAAACTGCTCTTGATATAGGAACATTCGTTTTTCGCAGCCTGTTTTTATTTCTTAATGCTGATATATTCAATCAGTTTTTCAAGCAATTCAAGGATCCTGAACCTGAATACCACGGTTTCGTTTTGCTCTGAGATCAGTCTTATCTCGTTTTCCGAAAGACCTGCAGCCCTGGCGGCTTCTTCAAATTCCTGCGCTCCGGCAAAGCAAAGAGGAGGAAAAACGACACACCACCAATTCTTCCCGCTTCCCTCGCCTATAATGACTCTCAGCGATTTATAGAGACCCGCAGGCAGGCTAAAGGTGTCATAGTTTCGAGTCGGATAAAACTCGTCGCTCAAATCTGCGCATACTTCGTATGTACAGCCTTTTTTAAGAAGCACTTCTTTAGCACTGTCTTCGATCGCCGAAAGGTTTTCGGCAAGTATTTGCCCGGCTTCATCGATCCCGTTTGCCCCGCTGAGAAGCAGGTCCAACTCTTCAATGATCCTGTCACGAACGGTATGTTTCAGTGACTGGTCGAATTCACTGTCCGAATTTGCTATAACGTGAAGTCGGATCAGTTTTGAGGATAGCTTATGCTGCTGCTGCATGCAGATATATCCTATAACCAATAAAGTACATATTGCAAGTATGGACGCGCACACCATCCTGTTAAGCAAAGTTGATTTTTGCCGCAATTTATACCTCCGAAATCTAAAACAGTATTTTCACCGTTTTTGCTGTTTCGGCAAAAAATGCCGATACTTTGTTTTCACTACAAAGTATCGACATGTTTTCTGCGGCTTATTCAAATATCGCTATACGGCACATAAAAATATGCTGTCAAAATCAAATTCAAACCGGATTTTCATGCTTTGTGACAGCTTCGGCTATCTGTCTCAAAATCCGCATTCCGTACCACTCTCACGTACTACTCGCATCTTAACATAAAAACCTGACTGTGGCTTTTCTCAAAGAATGAAGCTGCCGAATCCGCCGCGCCTTTATCATCGAATATCCCGAATACGGCTGAGCCGCTTCCGCTCATCGATGCTCCCAGCGCGCCGTTTCGCATCAGGACTCTTTTTATCTCTGAAATCCCTTTTATCTTCTTAACTGCGACCTCTTCGAGCACATTGAAGACCCTGCTCGATATCCCGCAAAGGTCTCCTGCCTTCAGGGCATTCACAGCGCCGGCGGTATCGGGACGAACCTGGCTTTTTGCGACCGTGTACTCCGAGAAAAGCTGGGCCGTAGAAATTGATGCCCTGGGTTTGACAATGACTATATAGCATGACGGGATCCTGGCAAGAGGAGTCATTATTTCACCGATCCCTTCACAGAGCGCGCATCCGCCGATCAGGCAGAAAGGAACATCGGCGCCCACCCTTGCTCCAATGTCGACCAGGCTCTTCTCGTCAAAGGGGGATCCGAAATACTCATTCAGTAATTTGAGGACGGCGGCCGCGTTGGCGCTGCCACCTCCAAGCCCGGCTCCAACGGGGATCCTTTTCCTGATGTCGATCAGGATACCGGTATTTTTTTCCGATATCCGGACCAACTTCCCCAGTTCATCAATAAACAGTCTGGCAGCCTTTGCGGCTATATTGGTCTCGGCCCTGATAAACGGCAGGTTTGTCGTTGCACGAATGCCCTCACCCTGTCCGATCATGACCTCGATCTCATCCTCAAGAGGGACTTGATGCATTATGGTCGAGAGGTTGTGATATCCGTCGGGACGCCGGTCCAAAACATCAAGAGTGAGATTGATTTTAGCCGGGGCCGTCGTCCGAAGCTTGATCATTTACAACTTCCTTTCAGGTCTCTTAAGTCTTCTTGTCAGTTCTATCGCCTGTACAGGACATATCTCATGGCAGCAGTAACATCTGATACATCCCGAATAATCGGGTTCCGCCTTTTTGTTCCTGATGGAAATGACTTGTCTTGGGCATATTTCGACGCACTTTTCGCACGCAATGCATTTTTCGGTCATTACCGGCCATGGTGTCAAAACGTCAGACAGCCTGCGATGTACTTTTTTGGGCAGTACATATCTTGATACCATGCCTATCAGGGAACTCTTTCCCCTGCTAGACGGAGGCATGAATTCTGTCCTGAACTCATTGGGATCGTCCCCCGCAAAAGACAGGTCGGATACTTTCGATACAACGAGCTTCCTTTCGGCGGCTTCAGTCAGGACGGGTACCTTTGATGCCGGGAGCGACACCAGGTCACACATTGCCATATCCAGAGCGTACGGGTTCAAGGAAGCACCTATAACGCCGACATGCTTCGGCACTCCGGCAGACGGACCGTCTCCCTCCATACCCACGACACCGTCGATCACGGAAAGATCCGGCTTAATAAGTTCGCACAAATCCACAAGGACTGCATTGAATCTGTAACTGTTTGGATACCTGGAATGAAACGCCGCCTTTTCCAGGCCGGGAATACATCCGAACAGATTCTTTGTTGCACCCGTGTAGTATGCAAGGCCGTGTGTTTTCAGTTTTGCAACGCTTACAACGATATCTGCATCCAAAACCGGTGTAAGTATGTCAAACTCTTTTGCATATTTACCTTCGGGAAATTCAACTCGCCTGAAGGACAGGTCGAAGTTCAGGCTTGCACCGGAGTTCTTCGCTGCGGTATCCATACCGCAAACTGAGTAGACCCGGCGAAGTGATGCGGCATTATATATTCCGCCGGGACTGTCGGCAACCGTGACCCGCGCTCCGGCGGCCACAAATTCTTTTGCCAGAGCCTCTACGACCGAAGGATGAGTAGTGACCGACTTTTCAGGCCTGTATGCAGATAACAGGTTTGCCTTTAGCAGAACATGCTTGCCTTCGGGCCGAAAGGCGGATACACCGCCCAAAGGTTCAAGTACACGTCGTACTGCTTCGTCGACGGTTTGTTGCCGGTAATCAACGCATCGCACAATACTGACGGTTTTTTCCATGCAAACCCTTCTCTCATGAATATTTCCGGTTAATTAAACACGCCGGACTTTTTTGCGGCAATGCGAAAACGATTTTGAATGCATCATTCCGTTGATATAATGTTCTTCTGATAATATCAACTCTGTTTCATGATATCAACTCTGTTTCAGTTCATTTACAAACAGCTCTATCCTGCGCAGAGCTTCGATGATATCTTCAACGGATGCCGCATAGCAGCAGCGGATATGCCCTTCACCGCTCTTCCCGAATGCTGTGCCCGGAATAGCCGCAACTTTATATCTTAGCAGGAGCTTTTCACAGAACTCTTCGGAAGTCAGACCCGTTGAGCGGATGCTCGGAAAGACATAAAATGCTCCCAGGGCTTCAAAGCAGTCCAGCCCTATCTTCCTGAATCCGTCAATTATGAGCCGACGCCTTTGATTGTAGTCCTGCTGCATGTGTTCGATATCCCGGTCACCTTCCCTGAGTGCTTCTATCGCGGCATATTGGCTTGTTGTAGGCGCACACATTATGGCATACTGGTGTATTTTCAGCATTTGCCTGATGACGGGTTCCGGTCCTGCTGCATAGCCCATCCGCCAGCCGGTCATAGAGTAGCACTTTGAAAACCCGTTTACAACGATCGTGCGATCTTTCATACCTTCTATATTGGCAATAGAAACGTGTTTGCCTTCGTAAGTAAGTTCCGCGTAAATTTCATCGCTTACTATCATTATGTTTGTCTCTGAAAGGACTTCGGCGATAGACTCCAGATGTTTCCTCTCCATTATCGCGCCGGTAGGATTGTTCGGATATGGAAGGATAAGGAGCTTTGTCCTCGGAGTGATCGCGTTTTTGAGTTCTTCGGCCGTCAGCCTGAACTCATTTTCCGCCTTTGTTTCAATGATGACCGGCTTTCCTCCCATCAATATCACTATGGGAGCATAGCAAACGAATGAAGGCTGCGGTATTATAACTTCATCACCGGGATCGATCATCGCGCGAACCGCCAAATCTATCGCCTCACTGCCTCCGACAGTGACGATGACTTCCTTATCACCGTATGAAAGGCTGAAGCGCCGCTCCAGATACCTGCAGATCTCTTTCCTGAGATCGCTCAGACCCGCGTTGGATGTATATTTCGTAAAACCCTTTTCAAGGGAGAAAATGCCCGCATCGCGAATATGCCACGGAGTCTTGAAGTCCGGCTCCCCGACCCCCAGCGAAATGACGCCGTCCATGGTCTCCATAAGATCAAAAAACTTGCGGATGCCTGACGGAGGAATGCTCTTAACGTTTTCTGACAACAAGGAATCATAATTTACCTGCATGATCAAATACCTCTTTTATAAATATCGGTTACAGCAGGTAAGCCCGTTCCTGCTTTTCCTCTTCTACATTGAACATTACCCCGTGGTCCTTGTATTTCTTAAGGACAAAGTGGGTAGCCGTCCCCCTGACTCCTTCGATCGGCGCAAGTTTTGTCGCAACAAACTGTGCAACTTCCTTCATGCTCTTTCCGTTTATCATAACACACAGGTCAAATCCGCCCGACATCAGGTAAAGGCTTTCAACTTCTTCATATTGGTATATCCTTTCGGCAACGCGTTCAAAACCGAGATCACGCTGCGGGGTGACCTTTACTTCTATAAGCGCGTTCACGCTGTCCTCCTTAGCCTGCTCCCAGTCTACGATCGCACGGTAACCGAGTATGATATGGTTTTTCTCCAGTTCCTCTATTTTTTTTGCTACTTCATCTTCGCTGATCCCCAGCATCGAAGCAAGCTGCGCATTATTGAGCCTGCAGTTTTTCTCGAGGAGTTTCAAAAGACTCATCATATCAATTGCCTCGCTTTTCAGAATATTGTTAGAATTATACTACAACACGTACACCTATGCAATAAAATATCATGTTAAAGCGTCGTATTAAACTGACGAATCTGTCCGGATTTTTCTCGGATATGTATATCAATATTGATAACATAAGATAACATCCCTGAATGACGGATCATCCAGGGATGCTATGCATATGGTTTTTTTTCACTCTTCTACGACTTCGCGCTGACGGAACAGCAGTGAGATGCACCATATTCCGGCTATTCCGACCAGTGTGTAGATCACTCTGCTGACGCTGCTAGCTTGTCCTCCGAAAAGATATGCCACAAGATCGAAACGGAACAACCCAATCAATCCCCAGTTCAATGCTCCGATAATCGTTAATACAAGTGCAATTCTGTCCAATACCATTTTGATATCTCCCATCTGTCAAATTTCAGTAATAATTTCCCCCTTCGGCTATTTTTTATACATTCCCGCAAATGCCGAAGAACCTTGACACCGATACGCAGCTGCGATAGAATTATGCAGCGCGGAAAGATTGGACGGTGCAACGGGGATGAGCAAGAATTATCAAAAAGAACTTGACACGATCCTTTCCAGGCTGGCAGAACGAAAGGATCTTCCTTCATTGCTCATACACAGCTGCTGTGCGCCATGCAGCAGTTATGTTCTCGAATACCTTTCAGGGTATTTCAATATCATCGTATATTATTATAACCCGAATATTGCTCCCGAATCAGAATATTTAAAAAGATTTGGCGAGCAGGCGCGGCTCATTGACATACTAAATAACGGAAATCCTGACAAAATTCAATCGATCGAAAGCGATCTGCCTTTGCGTAAAATAAAGCTGATCAGCGATGACTATGACCAAAACGAATTCTATAAAATAGCAGCGGGATTGGAATCGGAACCTGAAGGCGGACTGCGCTGCATAGAATGCTTTAAGCTGCGTCTCGACCGGTCCGCCGGAAAGGCTGCGGAGTTGGGTTGCGAGTTCTTCACGACCACTTTGACCGTCAGTCCTCACAAAAATGCGGACATGCTCAACGAGATCGGCATGGAAGCTGCGAAAAAGCACAACGTCACGTTTTTGCCGTCCGACTTCAAGAAGAAAAACGGATATAAGAGGTCCATCGAGCTTTCCGGACAATACGGGCTATACCGCCAGGACTATTGCGGCTGCGTATTTTCCATGCGCAAGTAGTTCATAGTTCCATTTTTTATCAAAATCAAGCAAAAATAGCAAAATTTATATATCCAATGTTATATATTACAGCCAGATATTGATTGAATAGAATACTCTCCTTCGGCAAAAATATTACTGCCGCAGCGGAAACTGACCCTAATTTGCGACTACTTTATGTTAGGTTCGAGCGGTTTCGACTAGCGGCATGTGAAAACATTTTGAAGGAGATGTAGATATGGCCAGAAGTAATAAGGTTCTTGTTCCTGAAGCCCGCGAGGCCCTTGACCGCTTCAAGATGGAAGCGGCCCAGGAAGTCGGAGTAAACCTCAAGCAGGGCTACAATGGTGACCTGACAAGCCGCCAGGCCGGATCGATCGGCGGCCAGATGGTCAAAAAGATGATCCAAGCCTATGAGCAGGGCCTCAAATAACCAGGCAGTGATAAACTAAGCATATAGTACCGGTTAAAAATAGTGCAGAGAGGTTATCCTCTCTGCACTATTATATCAAGCTTATTTTTTTATCAATGACAGTGCGGCACCGACAGCCGTACCGTATTCGGAATGCGGCGGGATAAGGAACTCATATGGATATAAGGCTTCCAATGCCTTCATGACTTCACGGCACTGCGGAATCGTAGTCAGGTTGCCGATCAAAACGATTTTGCTTACATCTCCGCTTCTTGCGGCAAATACAGCCAATGTTCCTATCGTCTGGAATACAAGGTTAATAATGCCCAATGCTATATCACTCTTGCTGGCAGCGTCCGTAAGCTTTCCGAAATTGGAAGCGGTAGTATGCGGCGGCAGAGTCGGTAGTACATCGCGTGAAATATCGGAAACGAGGAGATCTACGTTTTCAAGATTTCCGTCCTTTGCAGTTTCGATCAGATAACCGAATTCGCGGATGTTCAGCATTTTGTTGGACAGTCCGAGGAGTGTGCCTCCGCCCACACCGGTTCCTCCCATGTGTTCGATTTCCCCGTTCGATGCCTTCACGATAGCCGTTCCTGTTCCCATGCTGACTATGATCGCGGACTTCAGTCCTGAGAGGTAAAGACCGCCATAGCCGTTGCACAGGAATTCCTGTACCTTTATGGTTTCGATGTCATAAATGGATTTTTCAACATGGGAAGCACCGACGCCCGTGATGGCGATCTTCTCGATATCGTTCAGGGACAGCCCGTTTTGGTCTACGAATTTTCCGAATGCGCCAAACAGTGAAGCTATCGGATCATTTGCCCTAACGATCATGGGCGTGATTATCTCGTTGTCTCTGATCCCTACGATTTTTGTCGTGCTCCCGCCAATGTCGATCCCGATGGTAATTTTCAACTTATTCACCTCGAAACTTTATGTACATTTACCGGCTGTCTGCTGCTCTTTCGCCGGTCAACGCGAAACAAAGTTTTTATTAGCATAACATCCAAGTCAATGCTTATCAAGCTTTTTTCAGTCCTCATCACCCGCAGTCTCGAGAAGATTCATCATTTCTTCCCATTCGCCCAGCATGCTCGCCATCTTTTCATCCATTTGGGCTTTCTTCTCCATGAGTTCAGTAAGCCGAATATGGTCAGTAGCGGCCCGTTCGAATTCACGGTTTATGTCTTCAAGTTCATTTTCAAGTTTCTCTATTTCGTTCTCAAGGATCCTTAATCGCTTTCTGACGGCAACTGACTCTCTTGATCTGCTGTTGCGTTTTGCGGGTTTTTGATCGCTTTTGTCATTGCCGTGACTTTCTCCTTCGGTTTTTTTAGATCCGGTTTCTGAGGACAGGTATTTCGAAGCCTCTGTCGAAGCCTTATAAGCTTTATACTCCTCATAGCCGCCTTCAAAGACTTTTACGGTCCCGTCTTCCATCGACCAGATTTTCTTCCCGACCCGATTGATGAAAAACCGGTCGTGGGAAATCACAAGCAGTGTACCCTCATATTTCGAAATAGCTTCTTCGATCCATTCCGAAGATCGTATGTCAAGATGGTTTGTCGGTTCGTCCAATATGAGCATGTTCACGCCCCTGTACATGAGGATGCAAAGCCTGAGGCGGCTCTTTTCACCTCCGGACAGGGCACGTACTGACTTGAACACTTCTTCACCTCGAAAATAATACCCGCCCAGCCAATTCCTGGCGGTCGAAACAGAAATGTTCAGTTCGTCGACGACGCAATCAAGGACAGAGATGTTTTCATTCCTGAACTCAACGATCTGCGGAAGATATCCGATCTTTACTCCCGATCCCCAACGTATGAAGCCCTCGTCCGGCATTTCCTGGCCGAGCAGGATCCTGATCAATGTGGTCTTTCCGGATCCGTTAGGTCCTAAAATGACTATACGGTCGTCTTTTTTTATCTCCAGGTCCACGTCAGAAAACAGCAGCCGCTCTCCGAACGATTTTTTCAACCGCTTCACGGACAGGACGTCATCGCCCGACCTGATCGTTTGCTGGAACCTTGCTTTCAGGTTCCTGTTTTCACGTACGACGACCGGCATTTCGCTTTTTATCCGCTCTATCCTCTTTTCCATTGCAAAAGCCCGCCTGTGGAGTTTCTCCATGTCCATGCTGTGGAGGCGACGGGCGGTTTCCTCAAGCTGCGCGATCTTGCGCTCGTCCTGACGTATCTTTGCCAGGGCTGTTTTCAGTGCATGCTCCTTCTGCGCGACATATGCGGAGTAATTGCCCTCATATACTTTAGCTGTAAGGTTTTCGATCTCGATTATCCTGTTGACGGTCTGGTCAAGAAAATAACGGTCATGGGAGACAATCAAAACCGTTCCCTTATATGATTTGAGATACTCTTCAAGCCACTCTACCGACTGGAAATCCAAATGGTTTGTCGGTTCGTCCAGGAGCATCAGATCGACCTGCATAAGTATCATCCTGGCAAGGTTGATGCGCGTCCTCTCTCCGCCGCTCAGATGATTGAAAAGAGTCGAGAGCATGTCCCGTCCTATTTTCAGGCCGTTACATACCCGGTTCAGTTCCACGTCGACCGTGTATCCTCCAAGAGCTTCAAATGCGGAAGATACTTCACCATACTCTTTCACAGCGCTACGGTCACCTGCGGCCATCCTTTTTTCCAGTTCGTCCATTCGCCGCTTCAGCTCCTCCGTCCTGTAAAACGAGGTTCGAAGGACGTCTTCCACAGTCATGCCGGCGGGGTAATTCGGGATCTGGTCCAGAACTCCCATCATGACTCCGGCGGCAACATGGACCATTCCTTCATCACACTCATATCTGCCGGATATGAGCTTGAGAAGCGTCGTTTTTCCGCTTCCGTTCCTTCCGACTATCCCTACGCGCTGTCCCGGATGTATGTCAAAAGATACGTTTTGCAATATGACGATATCATTGAACTCTTTTTTGGCATTTACAACTGATATGACAGACATCTGCTTTTCCCTTCAACAACTGTCGATAAAATGACATCGATTTCTGCAGCAAGCTCCAACACCTGATCTGCAGTATATTACCGTTCATGCTTTATAATTATACTTTCAGCGTTATTATTTTGCAACTTTATTGATCAGTATCGCTCGACTGTGTTTCGTTTTATAATAAATAATTTTGCGAATATTTGATTTTTGCTCTTGATATTAGCCGATAATTATCAGATAATTTATTATAACAAATTTATGAGACAGGAATGGTTATGATGAATATTTCAGATATCAGGAAATCTATATCAGAGGGCAGAACATCCCTGGGGATTGAGTTTGGTTCTACCAGGATAAAGGCTGTACTTATCGGAGAAGACCATTCACCTATCGCATCCGGTGAACATGCATGGGAAAACAGGTTTGAAGACGGTATTTGGACTTACAGCCTTGAAGATGTACATAACGGCCTCCAAAGCTGCTATCGCGCGCTCAGCGAAGATGTCAGTCAAAAGTACGGGATGACGATAACCAGGATCGGTTCCATCGGAGTATCCGCCATGATGCACGGTTACCTGGTTTTTGACGAACATGATGATCTCCTGGTACCTTTCCGCACCTGGAGAAATACCATGACGGAGCAAGCCGCATCTGAACTGACACGGTTGTTCGGTTTCAACATCCCGCAAAGGTGGAGTATTGCGCACCTTTATCAGGCAATACTTAACGGCGAAGATCATGTGGGAAAAATATCATTCCTTACTACTTTAGCCGGATATGTTCACTGGAAGCTTACAGGAAGAAAAGTAGTCGGCATCGGAGACGCATCCGGGATAATCCCGGTAGACAGCGGCACCAATCAATACAATACCGAAATGATCGAAAAGTTTGACGACCTTATTTCACACAAGGGTTATCCGTGGAAGTTGAGAGATATACTTCCCGAAGTGCTTATGGCAGGAGAAAATGCGGGCGAACTGACTGCCGAAGGCGCCAGGCTCCTTGACCCTTCAGGGAGTCTTCAGGCAGGGGTCCCTCTGTGCCCTCCCGAAGGCGACGCGGGCACCGGTATGACCGCAACCAACAGCATAGCCGAAAGGACCGGAAACATTTCGGCCGGTACCTCGATCTTTTCAATGGTCGTCCTGGAAAAGGAACTAAGCGATGTCTACACTGAAATAGACATGGTAACTACACCTGCAGGCAAGCCGGTCGCAATGGTGCACGCCAATACCTGTACTTCCGATATCGACGCATGGGTCAGGCTGATCCTGCAGGCAATAGAGTCAGCCGGCCTTTCGATCGGCAAGTCCGGATTGTATGAGGCTCTCTATGGCAGCGCACTTGAAGCCGACAGTGATTGTGGAAATCTTTTATCATATAACTACCTTGCAGGCGAACCCGTTACTGGCCTCGATGAGGGACGTCCTTTATTCGTCCGCATGCCGGACAGCCGGTTTACATTGTCAAACTTTATGAGGACTCTTTTGAACTCCGCCATTTGCACACTTAGGATAGGGATGGACATTTTGATTGAAAAGGAGCATGTCCGGCTTGACAAGTTGCTGGGACACGGCGGCTTTTTCAAGACAAGGCTCGTAGGACAGCGAATAATGGCTGCAGCCCTGAACACACCCATCACCGTAATGGAAACGGCGGGCGAAGGCGGCGCATGGGGAATGGCGCTTCTGGCAGCTTACATGCTGAGAAAGGAAAATGCTGAGTCGCTTGAGGATTATCTTGATGAAAAGGTCTTCAAAGACAGTTCGGGTACCACAGAGTTCCCCCGGCAACAGGACGTGGATGATTTCAACAGGTATCTTTCCCGCTATATAAAAGGACTTGAGATACAGAAAGCTGCAGTAAAGTATATGAACTGATCGTGTTCAGGCTCATGTTGACGATATGATTTTATCATCACTGGAGCAATGATTTAGGACCTTCCTTTGTGAAGGTCCTTGCTTTACATAACTTAAAATCAATCACCAAGACTGATTGCAGTTGTTTTAGGACTGTCAGTGACTACGAATCAAAACAGCTTAGTTTTTGGGATACTTTACTGATACTTTACTTACCACTGCAACTTTCACTTACCCCTGCAATCACATTTCTTTCTGTTGCACGGATCGAGTTTTGCCACGACATCAAACGGGCGCATCATGTCATGGTCTTCATGCTCGAGGATGTGACAGTGGTAGACATACCTCCCTGTAAAGGGACCAAACTTTGCGATTATTCTTGTCACATGTCCCGGCGCACATTGAACTGTGTCCTTCCAACCCCTTTCATTGGCCGGAGGATCTTCAGTCTCACCCGTATACCTGATCCTTCCGGTCGCCACATATTCATTGACATCGAACGGGATACGGTCTAGGACCTGGAACTGTACCTGGTGGACATGCATCGGATGAAATGCAAGACCCGGGTTAACAAATCTCCAGATTTCGACTTCATCGACTCCCGGTTCTTCAGTTATCCCCCCATAGTAATCCCTGTTATTCAGCAAAAACAGCAGACGATTATACATGTCATTAGTTACGTCTAGTGTTATATCTCGCATTCTGTAAGCATCATCTTCATTATATCTCTTTATCTTCGTCAGGAACTCCGGTACTGTGCTTGTATCTTCAGATGTTCTTTCGATTACGCGGAACTGCATGATAAGTCCGGTCGTAAGCGGATCGGGCGGTTCACCGAAATCAAAAGGCGTCCTTGCAGTGTTTACAAGATTTATCTTGCAGCCAGTCTTTTGCCCTGAAAAGTCGACAACAACGTCCACACGTTCCGAAGGAGCGATAATGATCTCATCAAGCTTTACAGGTCTTTGCATCAGCCCGCCGTCAGACCCTATCTGTATGAATTGCTGCCCCGAGTCGAGGCTCAGGCGATAGAACCTTTGATTAGATGCGTTCAGGATCCTGAAGCGGTATTTTCTCCTCTCAACTTCCAGATATGGCCACGCTTTTCCGTTGACGACAATCGTATTTCCCGTAAATCCGGGCGTTACCGAAACGTCGGGGAAATCGGGCGGAGGATTTTGAACATCGACGGTCGAGGGATAAAACAGCGATCCGTCCGGATTGAAACTCTTATCCTGTATTACCAGGGGTATTTCATAGACTCCGGACGGCAGGTTAAGTAAACGTTCATGTTCATTCCGAATGATATACAAACCTGCAAGCCCCGCGTACACATTAAGTCGCGTGATACCTATCGCGTGGTCATGATACCAGAGTGTCGTGGGCTCCTGGAAATTGTCGTATTTATATACCTTACGGAAAAAACGAGGACCGCACTTTTCAAAATCCCGCGTAAACCATGCGTCGGGATAGCCGTCGCTTTCCGGTTCTACGTTTGCGCCGTGCAGATGAACTACCGTTCTTACTTCCGGGTCGTGCTCACCGCATCCGTGAAGCGTGCGGTCAACCGGCAGGATGTGTTTGTCGGGCAATTTGTTTTTCCATAATACATGTACTTTTTCAAATTGATCTACTTCGAATGTAGGTCCGGGGATCTGACCTTCATATCCCCAAACCTTTGTCGGAGGCAGGTCCCTGTGGAACTTGTGGAAGAATTCACGCATTTCGACTTCATAGTACGTTCTGTCCCTGTTTTTGTCCTTTGGTTTCAGGACTCTTGGAACGGGCAGAGCATCAACGAAAGGTTTTAGCACCATCTCTTTTTCCCCCAATATTTCGTATCAGTTCATGATATGAAGGTCCTGTCAGATTTGGTTAAGCGTAGTAAGTTTTTATGACGCAGACCGAAAAATTTGTAGGTTTGTCAAACATATTGGACAGTCAACGATTAAGGAATTGAATCGGAGAAAGAAAGCCGAGAGGGCGCATAGGGATCGAATTTGATCTACGAAGATAGACAGCGAGCTGGGCAGCAAAGTCCTGGAATGAGTAGAAGGAATGAGAGGAGTAGAAGCGTTTCTGATCCTCGCGGTGACTTCGCTCGACCTTGCCGTTATGGCGAGGCGTATATGGCCGGATGAGCTTATGCCGGATGCCCATTTTAGCTGCAGTGACCTCAAAAAGCGTGGGACGGTTTATCATAGATTGTGAGAATTTATTTGTAAATTCACGACCATTATCGGTTTGGACACATTCAATGTTAATTCCGTGTTTTTTGAAGAAAGCGGCGGCGTTCATCAAAAAACAGGCCGCTGAATATGTAGAGTTCTCTTCAAAAGCTTCGAGGTAACGCAGACGGGAATACTCATCGATCGCCGTGTACTGATAATATCTCTCGCCTTTGGCGACAATGCAGGATGAAGGAACGAACTTCACGTCGATTTGTACTCGTTGCCCCGGATACTGCATCTGCTCCATTGGTTTCGGAGTATACTTTTTCTTGTGTTCACCCGTCTGAAAATATCCAAGTCGCTTCATGACACGATAGAGGCTTCCTGGTGGACGTGTGTAACCGTTTATAGTAAGCCGATGCCAAAACTCTATCATACCCAGCTTTGGATTTCTTCGCCTTACGTCATGAATCAACTTGAGCTCCGCTTCAGTGTGCGCTCTTGGATGCCCATGTGGCCTGCGAGATTTGCATGCAAGTGATTCCAGCGTGCCATCGTACCGCTTCAGCCAGAAGTAGATATACGACCGTGCCTTGTTGTATTTTCGTGATGCCTTGGATACACCATACTTCATCGCATAATTAATTAGGGATTGCCTGTACTTCATGTCCTGTGTTATTCTATTCATGCAGGAATAGGCACATCCTTTCGGTAAGATTTAGTGTGGTAACTTAATTCTACCTTATGTGCCCTGTTCCTGCTATTATTTTTTCCCCTTACTGTCCAACATGTATTGTAACCCTACAATTTTTCAACACTTGCGCGACCGGTATAAGACGATATTTGTGAACAGCAATAACAAAGCCGCCTGTCATATTAACAAACAGGCGGCCAAACATGCTCCATATTCAATATATATTACGCATTTACATCATATTAGGGAATATTAGGAGACAATAGATTTTTCCTTCTCCGGTTCCTCGCCTGTTTTATCGGGTGATCCGTCTTCATCACCCTTCCCGCCGTATGTTTCCGGTATTTCATCCTTGAACGTCAGCAAAAACTTCTCGGCGATCTTCCCCTTCTTGTTCCCTGTCAAATAGAACCAGCCAAAGACCGAGAACACCAGGGCGCCGACAAAGTTGACAAGCAGATCGGCCATCGTGTCGATCAGCCCGATATCTATGTATCCGCCATAATCCCATGCAACGCCGTTTACCTCAATACTCTCTATCCCCAGTATGACCGGTATGTTCTTTCCCTCGGGATGGAACAGCACCGAACTTATAGAGGTCAGAACGGTGTCCTTTTGCATATCTGTACGAAAGATCATATCCATGCCAAACTCAAAAAATTCCCAGACCACGCCTATGGTCATCGAAAAGCAAAACGCAACCAGAAGCACAAAGAATGGGGACAGAGATATCGCAAAGCGCTTGCTGCGGTTCAATATGTCGACAAGAGAAAAACCTATGGCTGCGCATAAAAAACCGTTGACTGTATGTAATGCGGTATCCCAAAACGGAACCGTCAGATAATACGACCTGAGTTCCCCCAGTATTTCAGCGGCAAATATGAAAAGTAATATTATGACCTCCATCGTGTCAGGGACATCGATCTTTATTTTCTTCTCGATGAAGGAAGGTATCATGAAAAGGACAAGTGTCAGAGCGCAGTAAAAGACATCCATCCAGTTCCGGTTATATATCTGCGCGATCATGAAGCTGATAACGATCACTCTCAGGATAAGATAAACCGAAAAAAGGACCTTGTTCTGCCGGATCTGCCTTTTTGTATCTTCATATATCGCGTGCCAAAGGTATCTTTTTCCGCTCTCCCCTCTTTTGGATCTCATTCTTTGCACCCCCTCTTATCTGATCCATTTTCCTGTATTTTAGCACAAAATGACCGCTCATTCACCAACAAAATAAAAGTTACTGCTAAACCGCACCGAATATGCTATAATCATGTTGGCAGGGTATGTCATTACATAATAAGGACGTAAAGGCTGGAATGAAGAGAATGAACAACAAGGAAAGCGCGCCCCTCAAATATTATGCAAATCTATATGCCCGGTTGGATCCAACAGAAGCATCAAACAGGTGCGGCATACCATACGACGAAAAAACAGGCCGCTTCTCGCTCAAGCTCATGGGCGAAGATCTTTCCGTCTCCCATCCTGACTTTGCAGTATACCGCGAAGACGGTACCAAATCAGAAAACAGCCCGATATCCATACTCCTTATCAGATTCCTGATAGAAGGCAGAATAGTACCGGCGACCGGCCGAAACCTTACTTATCGGGATATACCGAACGGTGAAGCTTACTACGCGAATTTCCTCGGCAGGTGTATCAAGCGGCTTGCGCGAACCTGCGGGTCTGATATACACAAATTTTCAAAGGCAATGGAAGATATGGGAGCGGAAAGAGTTAAGATGGGTGATTGCGCATACCGCTTCGAGTTCATCAACAACCTTTACATGACTTTTATCCTGTGGGAAGGTGACGACGAGTTCCCGCCTTCGGCACAGATCCTCTTCGACAACAACTTCCCGTTTGCCTTTTCAGCGGAGGATGTTGCCGTTATCGGTGATGTTTCGATCGAGTATGTAAGCAGGCGTATGAAACAGATGGGTTAATAGGTAATTTTGACATGATAAATCCTTGATGATATTGAGAGGGCAGGTGATTCAGTTGCATAGAGATCTATATATCAGGAAAGTACTCAGCACCATAGTAGCAATAACATTGCTGCAAACCATTGGCATCACGATTTCCGCTGTTGTGGCAATGATATCTCCGGCTATACATCTTACCCGTCCTGCCCTGATATCGCTCATAATCCTTGCTCTGATCTCCATAGCCAACAGCCTTATCACCCTGTCTTCTGTGCGCCCGGTACGGCAAATCCAGTCCTGGCTCAGTCAATCCGAAGACTCCATCGGCAATCTCAGCCGCCTGAATATGACACTGCGTGAACAGCGACATGATTTTCTCAACCAGCTTCAGGTCGTTTACAGCCTGATCGAAATGGAAGAATACCGCGAGGCCGCCGCTTACATGGAAAGGCTGTATGCCGACATCCAGAAAGTCAACAGTTACTTGAAGACTTCCATCCCCGCCGTCAATGCCATTCTCCAGGCGAAAGCCCAGATGTGCGAAAGCAGGAACATCCATTGTGACATCCAGATAAATTCGTCCCTTTCGGATATCGCAATGCCGCCTTGGGAGCTTTGCCGAGTCCTCGGCAACATAATCGACAATTCCATAAACGCGCTGCTGGAAAAGCAGGATGACGGTGAGAGGATCCTCAAAATCGAGATTTTCGAAGACATAAGGCACCACTGCTTCAGGATATGCAATAACGGTCCCGAGATCCCCGAAAGCCATCTCCCTCGGATCTTTGAACCCGGTTTTACTACGCGCGCCAATATGGGAGACGGGATGGGACTTGCTATATGCAGAAGGCTCATGGAATCGTGCGGCGGAAGTATCGAGGTCTCTTCCAACAAGGACTCAACATGCTTCAGCGGCAAAATACCACGCCGTCAAAGTGCCCAAACCTGACATCGATGCAAACTATACGTGTTCCCATAACGACATTTCGGATACCGTCATGTATTTTTCAGACGGCAGGCATTGATGCGGTGCGATATATATAATATAGTTTAACTGTAAATAGTGGGGGTGATAAAAGTGGAACTGGTCGAACTCCTCAGCAACATATCAACGTGGTCCATAATAATATTCATAGCCGGACTGATCTTTATCGTCATCGAAATGTTCAACCCGGGTTTTGGTGTTCCCGGTGGTATCGGCATCCTGCTGTTGATCATCGACATCCTGATCACGGCGAAAACTTTTGTCCAGGGACTGATAATGGCAGCTATCCTGGCATCCCTGGTGGTGATTCTGCTATCGATTTCCGTATATCTCGCTTCAAAAGGGTACCTGCCGAAAAAGCTGATCCTCAGCGACTCTACAAGTTCCGAAACCGGTTTTTCCGCCGTCGAGGATATGCAGTACCTCCTCGGCAAGACCGGAACGGCGATCACGCCTCTCCGCCCTTCCGGGAATGTCGATTTCGACGGTGTAAGGCTTGATGTCGTCTCGCGGGGCGAATACATCAGCCCGGGTACCGAAGTGGAAGTTATAGAGGTCGAAGGAAACAGGATCGTAGTTCGTCAGAAAGTCAATACCTAATAAATAATCGCATCATTCATATCCGGTATATAACAATAATCATTATATAATCAATGAGGAGTGTGTCATATGGAGTATTGGGTCATAGGATTGATAATTGTCGCTTGCGTACTTTTCCTGAGCCTGTTTTTCAGTTTCGTTCCCGTAACGCTCTGGATAAGTGCTATAGCAGCAAATGTACGGGTAAGCATCATTACCCTGGTTGGAATGAGGCTTCGTCGGGTCGTTCCGAGCCGCATCATCAACCCGCTTATAAAAGCCGAAAAAGCCGGCCTCAATCTAAACATCAACAAGCTGGAAGCACACTACCTCGCCGGCGGCAATGTCGACCGCGTGGTAAACTCGCTTATCGCTGCACAGCGCGCCAACATATCGCTGGAGTTTGAGCGTGCCGCGGCGATCGACCTGGCAGGACGCGATGTGCTCGAAGCCGTCCAGATGAGTGTAAACCCGAAAGTCATTGAAACACCGATCGTAGCAGCAATTGCAAAAGACGGTATCGAGCTGAAGGCAAAAGCCAAGATAACGGTGCGTGCCAACATCGACAGACTGGTCGGCGGTGCAGGTGAATCGACCGTCATCGCACGCGTTGGCGAAGGTATCGTAACCACGATAGGCAGTGCCGAATCGCACAAGGAAGTCCTTGAGAATCCGGACAAAATATCGAGGACAGTACTTAGCAAGGGGCTTGAGTCGGGTACCGCTTTTGAAATACTGTCGATCGACATAGCTGACGTGGACGTTGGCAGAAACATCGGTGCTCAGCTTCAAACCGATCAGGCTGAAGCCGATAAGAGGATCGCCCAGGCAAAAGCGGAGGAGAGACGCGCCATGGCGGTCGCCCGCGAACAGGAAATGGTAGCGCAGGTACAGGAGATGCGCGCAAAGGTCGTAGAAGCCGAGGCGGAGATCCCGAAGGCTATCGCAACTGCTCTGCGCGAAGGAAAGCTCGGCGTGATGGATTATTACAACATGCAGAATATCATTTCCGACACGAAAATGAGAAATGCCATATCCTCTTCCGAAACCACCCCGCCTGTAAAATAATGGCGGAGTCCTGACAACACTATCCGAAAGGAGAAAGATATGGCGAGCATAAAAAGCAAACCCTTATCTATCGAAGATTTTGATCTTACCATGAGCAAATCCTTTGAACAGAAACCGGATAACAGCGGTTTGACTCATAAGTCAAGAATATTGCCTCACCTTGACGCAGCAAATATCAGGCATGGAATCTTGCTTGCCGAAGTCCTCGGGCCTCCCCTGGCAAAAAGGAAAGGGTACCGGAAATGGCTCTGAAGGTTTTGATCGCGGATGACGACGCAGGAATGCGCCTTGTCCTGCGGAAACTTATAGAGAGCATGGAAGGCTTTGAGCTTGCGGGCGAAGCGGCGGACGGCGCTGAAGCCGTCCGCCTCTGCGGCATGCTGAAGCCGGATGTCGTATTTATCGATGTAAAAATGCCCGTGCTTTCCGGAGACGAAGCGGCAAAACAGATTTACGCCACCTATCCCGACATAGCGATCATATTCGTATCGGCATACAGCGAATATATGCCTCAGGCCTTTGAAGTATATGCATTTGACTATCTCTTAAAGCCTTTCAAGACCGACCGTGTCCGTCAGACTCTGCGCAGACTTCAGAAGCGCCAGCCACAGTTCCGCGTCTCGGCGCCAAAGTCCCTGATGATCAAAAACAGGGATCAGATGATATTCGTTCCGGTCGATGACATCATAATCATTTGCCGTGAAAACCGCACGACCCTCATTGTCACGAAAGACGAAACTTATACCACGTCGGAAAGCCTCAACCTTCTGATGGGCAAGCTAAACAACAGCAATTTCTTCCGCAGCCATCGCGCATACATTCTCAACATTTCATATATTTCCAGGATATATCCCTACGGCAGGTGGACGTATCTTGTAGAAATGAAGGGAACCAAGAGGGACGCTCTTATCACAAGTGAGAAGCTGCAGGAACTGGAAAGCTTGTTAAGCGGATAAGATGAGGGCCTGACCTGTTGACAGGAACCGGACTCCTGACATCCGAGTACATACTGTTTTGTCCCTTACTCCTTGGCTGGCTGATGCTATTGCTTAGTAATAGGAAGAGAGCCAGTTCCTCTGGCTAACGACAACGACCAGGAACGACCAGGGGGACGGTTCTTCTGGCTGGTTTTCAGCCAGAAGAACCGTCCCCCTGGTCGTCTTATTTATGATAAAGGTTATTTGATTGATATTGCGGTTCGCAAGTCAGGTTGACGCCGATCTTCCTGAAGGTGTTTTCGTCGACCTGAGAAAGGATAACGGTCGAGTGCACTTCGCAGCCGCTCAATTCTGACAGTTTGTTCATTGCCATCTCGGCTATCGGATCGGTAACGGCACATATCGAGAGGGCTATAAGCAGCTCGTCGGTATGGAGCCTGGGGTTTTTGTTGCCCAGATGATTGACCTTCAGATCCTGCACCGGTTCGATAACAGCCGGTGAGATAAGCTGTACATCATCCGGAATGCCCGCAATATGCTTCAGCGCATTCAAAAGCATCGCCGAAGAGGCTCCCAGCAGATCGGATGTTTTTCCCGTGATCACTGTGCCGTCCTTAAGCTCGATCGCCGCAGCAGGCGCTCCTGTCTCTGCGGCCTTCCGCAGGGCAGGCTCGACGCACTTCCTGTCGAAAATGCTGATATTGGCCTGCTTCATAATCATTTCGATCTTGTTGACCTCGGTCTCGCTTCCGAAGCCCTTGCGCAAATTGCAGCGCGCCTGGTAATACCTGCGGATTATTTCGTCCCTTGCGGCCTTCTGTACTATTTCGTCGTTCTCGATACAAAATCCTACCATGTTCACACCCATATCGGTCGGCGATTTATAGGGGCACTCGCCCAAAATGCGCTCCAGCATTGCCTTCAGCACCGGGAATGTTTCGACGTCCCTGTTGTAGTTTACAGTCGTGACGTTATAGGCTTCCAGGTGAAACGGATCGATAACGTTGACGTCGTTCAAATCGGCGGTTGCGGCTTCATATGCCAGGTTGATAGGGTGCTTCAAAGGCAGGTTCCATATCGGGAAAGTCTCGAACTTGGCATATCCCGACTTGATGCCGTGCTTGTGGTCGTGGTAGATCTGCGACAGACAGGTCGCCATCTTACCGCTTCCGGGTCCGGGAGCTGTCACGACCACCAGCGGGCGTGTCGTCTCGATATATTCGTTTTGCCCATACCCGTCGTCGCTGAAAATCAAAGGCAAGTCGTAGGGGTAACTGGGAATGGCATAGTGTCTGTACACCTTTATATTCAGGGCTTCCAAACGCTTCTGAAACGCAATGGCAACAGGCTGTGACCTGTAGAATGTTATGACAACGCTCCCGACATAAAGCCCGCAATCCCTGAAAGCATCTATCAGGCGAAGCACGTCCACATCATATGTGATACCGAGATCGCCGCGGATCTTGCTTTTCTCTATGTCCGAGGCATTGATCGCGATTATGATCTCCGCCTGGTCCTTCAGGTGCCTGAGCATCCGTATTTTATTGTCGGGCGCAAATCCCGGGAGCACTCTTGCCGCATGGAAATCGTCGAACAGCTTTCCTCCAAACTCCAGGTAGAGCTTCCCTCCGAATTGCTTGATCCTGTCCAGGATCCTCTCGGATTGCATCCGCAAATACTTATCGCTGTCAAAACCTGTTTGCTCCATTGCCTATCCCACCCCATATGTATAAAAAATCCAAATTTAAAATAAAAAATTGCGAAATAAGTTTCCGTTTACTTACTCCGCTACAAAAGTATATCACATACGCATATCAATTACAAGCGTTCCTTTTATCATTTTGAAATGGTCAGACTTTATCTACCATGACAATTCTTCTCATATGATTCGTGGGACTTTGATAATGCTGTGGAAGTTCTGAAGGATTTTATTACGCGACGAGTCTATACATAGGTTATACATAGGTTATTCTTAGGTTATTCTTAGGTTATTCTTTGCTTATTCATAGTCAACACATGGGTTATTTACTGCAGCAGGTCATTATAAGTATCTGATCCTTGCCTTGTAGCGTTTGATCAGGCTCGCATTATGCTCATCGCCGCCTTCATAGTTGCCGCTTTTATAAACCTCGGGCTCTATACCCTGGTTTCGCAAAACTTCGCAAGCCGTGAGCATGATGGCGTTTGCAATAAAGATCGTTGCGATGCTCGATACCGGCCCGGCCTTTGTCCCGTCGCTTCTGACCTGCACCGTGGCATCCCCCGCAGGCACATGGTTGTTTATGACTATATCACACACATCGGGCAAATGTAATCCTTCGGGGTGCCGTGACTGCTTTTCCAGGTAATTATATGAGGATATGCCGATCACTTTTGCTCCCCTGTCCCTTGCTCCCTTTGCCATCTCGATCGGGAATGTGTTGATCCCCGATGTGGATGCCGCAATAAAGCAGTCATCGGGAGAAATATCATACCTCTCCAGGACAAGCGGTGCATATCCGCTCATCCTTTCGATCATACTGCTTTTGATGGCGCCTTCGTGAAGCATGGTGCTGGTCTCAAAGATCGGGCTTATGGCAGCCAGCCCGCCAGCCCTGTAAAAAAGCTCCTCCTCGACCATATGGGAATGCCCGCAGCCGAACACATAAACCAATCCCCCTTTTTGGATGGTCCCGGCGACTGCGTCACCTGCACTCCGGATCGCATCAGTTTCATTACTGAGGATATCCTGCAAAAGCGAAAAGACTATGCTGCTATACTGTTCAAAAAACATGGCAGAACCTCCCGATATCTACTGTATGCTGAGATCGACCTGGAAACGGTATCTGTCGCTCCTATATTTGGATTCCACGTATTCAACCGGTACGTTATTGGTATCATAAGTCAGCCTGCATGTAAAAAGGGCATATGGAGGAGATTCGTTGCCCAGGAGCTTTTTTTCCCAGCCTTTAAGCACGCAGACTTCAATGGTCTGTTCTGCATAAGAAAGTTGTATACCGCAGTGGTTCTGCAGGAGTTCATAAAGTGACTCCCCGTTATTGAGACGGTCCATGATCATGGAGCCAGTTTCTTTACGCAGATAACAGTTCTCAATAGCCATCGGCTCTCCGTCTGCCAGTCGGAGCCTCTTCAGGAGAACGACCTGTTCATCCGCGGCGACCCGGAGTTTTTCGGCGATGTGCGGGCCTGCCGTAATATAATCCAGCACAAGGATGCGGGAATCCGGCTTCATATTTCTCCGCCGCATATCTTCGGTAAAGCTGCTGAGTTTCGTCAGGGGTTGAGGTATCTTCTCCTTGCGGATGAATGCCCCCTTGCCGTGAACGCGATAGAGCTTCCCTTCCTGTTCAAGCTCTTCCAGAGCCCTGCGGATGGTTATCCTGCTCACGCCGTACTTTTCACCCAGCTCCCTTTCGGACGGCAGGCAGTCTTTCCCGTCCTTTGCCATTCCGGCGATAAGTTCCTGCAGGCAGCCTTTCAGCTGGAGATATTTTGGTGTTTTGATGCTTCCCGTCAATCCGAAGCCCTCCCCGTACCGGAATCAGCTCCGTTGTCAGGAAGTTCTCCGAATCCTGATTCTATGAGAGAAACGAGCCGGTCAACGGCTTCCTCCTCATCGGGCCCGTCAGCGGATATCTCTACACTTGTACCGGGTCCCAGTCCCAGCGAAAGCAGCATGACGATCGACTTTGCGTTTACCGATTCCCCGCCTTCCTGTGAGATATCCCGTATCTTTATCGAAGAACTGAATTTCTTCGCCTCGGTGACAAATTCGGATGCAGGCCTTGCGTGAAGACCGGATGGATTGATGATGGTGACAGTTCTTGATGTCATGATATCCCTTCATTTGCTAATGATAAATTTCTTTGTCGGAAACAGAGCATGCATGCTCCCAATGTTTTTTAGAATATATAGTATATAGATTTGCGGATATAACACAACAATATTATACCAGAGGATCGTCAACAATGCAAACACAAAATATGATGAGTGGTATTTTTTGAGGTCGACGCAAGACGTGTTGCAAGGTCATTAATTATGGATTTTTTCTAGTTTGGAAGTTCATGCACTGTTTCATATCAGAGATTTAGATAAATAATCAACAAATTTGATATAACTTTTTTACCGCGGCATATTGCAAAGTTACATAACAAGTGGTATATTTGTTATGAATATGGCTATCAAGGAGTACCTGAGGATGGACAACAAATATCCCATAAGCAAAGAGAACCTGGCCGTGAAAGTAACGGCGGCAGACTGGAGAGAAGCAGTACGGGCTGCGGGACATCTGCTGGAAGCAGCGGGGAGTGCGACCCGGGAGTATACTGAGGCAATGGTGTCAGCCGTGGAAGAACTGGGTCCATATATGGTCATCATGCCTAAGTTCGCTCTTGCACACGCGGCTCCTTCCGAAGCGGTCATAAGAGATGACGCGTCCCTCATTACCCTCAGGGATCCGGTCTGTTTCGGATCGGAGAACGACCCCGTGTACGTGATCCTCAGTATTTGCTGTACGGACAGGGACTCTCACAGGGAATCCATGAAGAGGATAGCCAGGATGATCATGCAGGAGGGGGCAATCGACCGCCTTGCGTCTGCGGAAACCGCGGAGGAGGTCCTTGCCGTACTCGGTGATGATCAGGGCAGCTAAATCCAAGTTAAGAAAAGGGGCTTAATATGGGCGAAATCAGGATCCAGGCGGTTTGTGGTTTTGGATGCGGTTCTTCACTCCTGCTCAGGATAAAGATCGAAGAGGTGCTGAAAGAAAACAACCTTTCGGCTACCGTTTTCTGCGGCGACCTGGGCACATGCCTGTCGCAGCAGTGCGACGCCATCTTTATTTCCGAGGAGTTGAGCGAACGCATCATGAATCGGGCAAAGGTGCCCGTAATACCTATCAGGAATTTCATGAACAAAAAAGAACTCACGGAGAAGACCCTGAATTTCATGAAAGATTTCACAAAATGAACATAAGGAGAGATTAATGTGGCAGTGCTGAATTTCATTGTCAACGAGATATTCGGACAGGGCGCGATTTTCCTCGCACTGATAGCCCTGATCGGTCTGATCCTGCAGAAAAAGAGCTTCAGTGAAATCGTCAGGGGAACTGTGATGACCGCGATCGGATTTTTCGTACTTACCCAGGGAACCGCGATCATCACCGGGAACTCCATAGACGGCCTTGCAAAGGCATTCAATACGATGATGCCTGCCGCAAGCGGGAAACCCGACATCGACATGTCTGTCTATGGCACTCAAATCGGTATCGTAATGCTGATCGCTTTCGCCGTAAACCTTATCTTCGCAAGGATCACAAAGTGGAAATCTGTATTCCTTACAGGGCACATGCTTTACTGGTTCCCCTATGTATTTATTGCTGCCGGTGTTGACGCAGGGCTTTCAGGGTTCAAGCTCGTTGCCCTCGCCGCAGTCTTCACCGCGTTGTACATGATCGTTTCTCCGAACCTCATGCGCCCGCTGGTCAGAGAGGTCACGGGAGAAGACAGCTTCACCATCGGCCATCCCACCACAATACTTTCGGTGATTTCCGGCTATCTGGGCAAGCTGGTAGGCAACAAAAAGCGTTCCACCGAAGATATCACCTTCCCGAAAGGCCTTGGCTTCCTTCGTGAGGTTTCCATCACAGGTTCTATCGTTATCTGCCTGACCTACATAGTCATGGCACTGATCCTTATGGCCAATGGCTTTGTCCCGGGCGAAGTCTGGGGATATGCAGGAGGCAATACGAGTATTTTCACCTACATATTCACTAAGTCCGTATACTTCGGTGTCGGCGTAACAGTCATGCTGCTCGGCGTCCGTATGTTGATTGCGGAGATCGTGCCGGCGTTCCAGGGCATTGCCGAGAAAGTCGTCCCCGGTGCCATCCCTGCGCTGGATTGCCCCGTGGTGTTCAGCTATGCTCCAAACGCTTTGATCGTGGGCTTCATCGTTGCCATGATCACATCCACCATCACGATCATCCTCACGGCAGGAATGTTCCCCACCGTTATCATTCCGCTTACGTTCACATGCTTCTTTGAAATCGGTACCGCCGCCATTGTCGGAAACGCGACGGGCGGCATCCGCGGATGCATTATCGGCGCCGCTCTGTCCGGCGTTATAATGATCTTCCTTGTTGGCTTCGGGTCCTATTTCTTCGGAAACACCATAAACAACTGGATGCTGGTCTACGGCGGGCAGGACTTCTCGCTGTGGGGGATCATCGAAGGCCTTATCGCGAGGTTGATCGCATAGGACATCCAAGGAAAGTTCAGAAAATCAACGAGGTTATGCCCAATTAAGCTCGACCCTTGTAGTCTTGCTTCCTGATGGGACGTCGCGGCCACCGACGTCCCATCTTTCTTTAGGCATGCAAAAATGCATATGTAAAATGTCCTTTCGCTGATTCAATATGAGCTTTGGTGAACAGAAGCTGAACGACACGTCGCCGTACGAGTCATTCAGCTTCCTCTGTTTGGATGCTGTTTATCCGGCCGCATATCCCGCGGCCCGGCACAGTTTCCCCATACCCGCTATATAATGAGTGTAGATGAACAGTTCGGAGTGATCAAATTGGGTGCAATCCTGAAAGTTGAGCATGTCAGCAAGATTTATCAGGCAGATAACGGAGAAATAGAGGCATTAAAGGACATAAGTTTCGAAGTACAGGAAGGCGAATACATAGGGATCGTAGGTCCAAGCGGCAGCGGTAAATCGACCCTTTTGTCGATAATCGCAGGGCTGATCAAACCGACCAGCGGTGATGTATATATAAACGGAAACCGAATAAGCGGGATTTCAAGTGACATCGGATACATGCTGCAAAACGACAATCTGCTAGAATGGCGGACTATAATCAGGAACGTGTTGTTTGGCCTGGAAATACGGAAAATGCTAACAGAGGAAAATATAGAATATGCGGAGCAATTGCTTAAAAACTACGGACTGTATGAATTCAGGGATAAACACCCCTCACAGCTTTCGGGAGGAATGAGGCAGCGCGTTGCGTTGATACGCACGCTTGCAGTGAAACCGAAAATCCTTTTGCTCGACGAAGCTTTTTCGGCGCTGGACTATCAAACCCGACTTGCGGTGACCGACGATGTGTATCAAATATTGAAAAGGGAAAACATGACCACCTTGATGGTGACTCACGATATCCCCGAGAGCATAAGCATGTCTGACCGCGTTATCGTTTTAAGCAAACGTCCCGCGCAGATAAAACACATCCTGAACATAGAATTTCCCGAGGATGTCAGGACGCCGCTCCTGCGGAGGAACAACCCGAATTTTGGCCAATATTTCAACAAGATATGGAGAGAGTTAGATGTCCACATATGAAGGTATATCAGAAGCGCGTGCGGCGTATTTGCGAAAAATCAGGCGCAGGAAGATATTTGTGGCCGCGACACAGTTTCTTATCTTGGCCGGCTCCATTGCACTGTGGGAGATCCTTGGCAGGCTGAAAATCATAGACAGCTTCATAATGAGCCAACCATCGCGCATCGTCAAAACATTCGTACATATGCTTAACAACGGCCTGCTGTTACATATCGGAGTGACATGTTTTGAAACCTTAATAGGCTTTCTCCTGGGAGCGATGATCGGCACGCTCATAGCTCTGATCCTCTGGAGAAGCAGTTTCATATCAAGGGTAATGGAGCCTTTTTTGGTTGTGCTCAACAGCCTGCCCAAAATCGCGCTCGGTCCGGTCATAATAATCTGGGTCGGTGCGGGAAGCAAGGCGATCATAGTTGTGGCGCTTGCAATATCGCTGATCGTTACCGTCCTTGAGATGCTGAACGGATTCCTGAGTACCGACAGTGAAACTATAAAAATGGCTACGTCGTTTGGCGCCAACAGGACACAGGTATTCACGAAGATCGTATTCCCGGCCAATGTGGGGACGCTGTTCAACTCCTTAAAAGTGAACATCGGGCTTTCCCTGGTCGGCGTGATAGCGGGCGAATTCCTTGTTTCAAAAGCCGGACTCGGTTACCTGATCGTTTATGGCGGCCAGGTGTTCCAGATGGATCTCGTTATGTGCAGCGTGATCATATTGGCAGTCGTAGCTTACCTGATGTATCAGGCAGTAGTGTTGTTGGAGCACTACGTAAATAAAATTATGAACCTGGGCATAAAATAGTTGCCTATTTCACCATTCTTGTTTCTTTCACCCTTTAACTGCAGATAACATATCAGATTTTCAAAATGCACATATGTCACATAACTATATCAATACATAAATCGGAGGATACATATGAAGAGAAAGTTCCGCTTTTTGACTATAATGCTTGCCGTATTGCTGATCGTCGGCATATTTGCGGCCTGTTCCAAAAAACAGGACATGACAAAGATCCGCCTGAACGAAGTCACACATTCCGTATTCTATGCACCGCAGTATGTTGCCATCAACAAGGGCTTCTTCGCGGAGGAGGGCCTTGATATAGAACTTTCAACGGGCCAGGGAGCCGACAAGGTCATGACTGCGGTAATTTCCGGCTCCGTAGATATCGGTTTTGCCGGCCCCGAAGCAGCTATATACGTCTACAACGAAGGCAGAGAAGACTATGCCGAGGTCTTTGCCCAGCTCACACAATGCGACGGTTCTTTCCTCGTCGGCAGGAGGCCTGCGGAGGAATTTGACTGGTCCGACCTGGAAGGCTCACTCGTCATACCCGGCAGGAAGGGCGGAGTCCCCTACATGACCCTTGAGTATGTGCTTAAGCAGAAGGGGCTTATCCCGGGCGAAAACCTGACTTTTGACGACAGCATCCAGTTTGCGCTTATGGCAGGCGCCTTTACATCCGGCCATGGCGACTTCGTTACGATCTTCGAGCCCACCGCCTCTATGATAGAAAAAGAAGGCAAGGGTTACATAGTGGCTTCTATCGGCGCCGAGAGCGGCGAGATACCATACACCGCATACTTTGCTTCAAAGAGCTATATCGAAAAAAATAAGGATATCATACAGAAATTCGTAAATGCCATATATAAAGCTCAGCTGTGGGTAGCCGAACACAGCCCGAAAGAGATTGCGGAAGCCGTTAAGGATTCGTTCCCGGATACTGATTTTGATATCCTGGAATCGTCTATTGCACGTTATAAAGAAATCGGGGCATATGCGCCCACTCCTGTAATGAAGGAAGAGGCTTTTGACAAGCTGCAGCTCGTAATGACCGAAGCCGGCGAGCTGAAACAGAAAGCGCCGTTTGACAAGGTCGTAAACAATACGTTTGCCGAAGAAGCAGTAAAAAGGATAAAGCCCTGATCAACAGCACCTATGATCATGATTAACGAGGAACATAATTAAATATACTGTATAATATCGAATTGAATTTATACTTATTGTAATATATCCTGCAGCCAGATTGATTCAGCTGTACAGTAATTTGCATTATCATTGAGAATAACTATATAGCAATAATTCAATATGCTCCCATATAGTAAAGGCATGTAGTCCGCCTTCTATATAGGGAGCATATATTCTGCGCATCAAGTTAACATAAAATGTCGCTAATGCAACCTGCAAGCTTATGGGTACTCAGTTCTTCCAACCGGTCAACCAGTTATTTTTTTACGATAACATCTTCAGGGCAATTCGCCAGGTAATTCCTGATACCCCCTGACAAGTTATATACTTTCTCTATGCCATAGTTCTTAAGGATGTTTTGCACCGCATATCCGGTTTTCCCTTCGTTGCAATAGGTAACAAACGTGCATTCCTTGTCCTTGCATACAAGTACATCGCGGCACATGGCATGGGGTACGTTCTCCGACTTCTCGAGATGGCTTGTATAATACTGGTCCGGTTCCCTGGTATCTATAAGGACAAAGTCCTCGCCCGACTTGATCAGTTCCGAAAGCTCCTGCGGCGTGATGAGAGGCCTGTCACGATTTATCGCATTGTCCAATATCATACCTGTATACGCGACAGGATCCCTTGTTGTAGAAAACGGTGGCGAGTACGCAAGATCAAGATGGAAAAGGTCCTCCGCCTTTGCTCCATAGGTTATTGCAGTCGCAAAGACATCGATCCTCTTGTCAACGCCTCCGTATCCGACGATTTGAGCTCCCAAAAGCCTGCCAGTATCCCTGTCGGCCACTCCTTTTATGACCATCTCTCTTCCGCCCAGGTATTCCGGCCTGTCAACCTTTATATCGTGGCTCACCGCAACGTCATATCCCGCTTCCCGGGCTTCCCGCTCGGTCAGTCCGGTTTGTGCGACAGCAAGCTCGAATACACGGTATATCCCTGTACCTAAAATCCCCCTGAATGTCATATTCCCGCCGGTAAGGCTGTCACCGGCAATGCGCCCCGTCTTGTTCGCCGTCGAGCCAAGAGGTCTGTACACAGGCTTTCCAAGTACGATGTGGTAGTTTTCGGTACAGTCCCCGCATGCGTAAATGTCGGGTATGTTCGTGCGCATCCGCTCATCTACTTTTATGGCCCCCGCAACTCCCAGCTCTATACCGGCTCTTTTGGCAAGGTCTGTATTTGGCCTGACGCCTGTGGCAAGTATAATCAATTCGCCGTCTACGCGGGTGCCGTCATCCAACGATACTCCGCTTTCGGTCATTTCCGTTACCGCCGCCCCGGTGTAAACAGCGATCCCCTTTTCCTCGATATACTTTTGGACATATACAGCCATATCCTCGTCAAGGCCTGGCGAGACTTGGCCAAGCCTCTCTATCAGCGACACCTGCAAACCCCTGCGGGTCAGATTTTCACACATCTCCAGACCTATGGATCCCGCTCCGATTATTAGGGCTTTCTTCGGATCTTTCCTGTGCATGAAATCCAGGATGCGATTCATGTCGCCGATCCCTCGGAATACGAAAACATTATCTCCGTCCGCACCTTTGACAGGCGGGATCACGGGAGATGCTCCCGTTGCAATGACAAGTTTGTCATAAATGTCCCAGAACACGGCACCGGAAGCAAGGTTTTTAACCTTTATCCTCTTGCTTCCGGGATCGATTTCAAGCACTTCATGTTCGGTAAGGACATCGATATTGTACTTTTTCTTAAAGTATCCGGGATCACGGGGCACCAGTTCCTCAAAGTCGGTCAACTCTCCTCCAACATAAAAGGGCATGCCGCAACCCGAATAAGAAATATATCGATCTCTTTCGTAGATGACGATCTCAAGGTCCTCGCTATTCCTCCTGGCTTTTGCCGCAGCCGATGTACCTGCAGCCACTGCTCCTATCACCAATAACCTCATGAGCTCACCCCTTCAAAATGTTAATTTGCTCCTTGCGGCGTATCATAGTCATAAACACCCTAACTATTATTGCTATAGTTAGTCTAACCTGCACCATCCGTTCTCAATATATTTGATTTAATTATATAGTGTTTACTAACTTTTTTACAAGGAACATTTGACCGGATCCTAAAATGTCTTGTATATGAAAAAAGTTGTCGAGAGCATGTCACGACAACCTCATTATTCTCAATCTCAAAAAATTAGAGAAAAGTATTTTGCGATCATCATGCTGCCAGCCCGAGCAAACGTGCTATGGCAGCAACCGATATGCACATTAATATGCCGGCAAGTGTCGGAACAGCGATCGACAACAAGGTCCATTTTGCACTCTGGGTTTCTTTCCGAATCGTCAGACATGTCGTGCTGCATGGCCAGTGCATCAGCGAAAACAGCATCGTGCATAGCGCCGTTAGCCAGGTCCATCCGTTTTCGACAAACAGAGCTCTCAGTTCGGCAAGGCTTTCAAACTCAACAAGCGCGCCCTGCGACGTATAGCTCATGATGATTATGGGTACCACGATTTCATTTGCAGGAAATCCGAGGATGAATGCCAGCAGTATATATCCGTCGAGTCCCATCAGATGGGCAAAAGGCTGCAGAAAATCTGCGCACTTTGCAAGCAAACTCGTTTCGCCAATGTAAATATTTGCAAGAAGCCATATCAGCAGACCGGCAGGAGCTGCAACTGCAACTGCCCGGCCCAGCACGAAGAGCGTCCTGTCCATGACGGAACGGACGATCACCCTTCCTATTTGAGGCCTCCTGTAAGGAGGAAGCTCAAGGTAAAATGAAGACGGCGTCCCTTTGAGAACAGTGGCTGATAATACCCGTGAAGTAATGACGGTTGCGGCAACACCGAGAACGATGACACCTGTCAGCATGGCAGTTGATATGGCAGTCTGTAAAACCCCACCCGCGACACCTGCAAAGAACATCGTTATAAGTGCTATCAGTGTGGGAAAACGCCCGTTGCAGGGAACAAAGTTGTTGGTGATCGTTGCGATCAGCCGTTCCCGCGGCGAGTCTATTATCCTGCATCCTATGACACCTGCCGCATTGCAGCCTAACCCCAAACACATTGTCAGTGACTGCTTTCCATGTGCGCATGCCTTCCTGAAAAAGTTATCAAGGTTGAACGCGATCCTGGGCAAATATCCGCAGTCTTCAAGCAGTGTGAACAGCGGGAAAAAGATCGCCATCGGCGGAAGCATGACTGAGACCACCCATGAAACGGTCCTGTAAACGCCTTCGGAAAAAAGCCGCACAATAAAATCTGGTGCCCCGATCAGATAAAGAAGATCGGCTAAAGGCCGTTCAAGCGAAAACAGGCCGTCTGCAAGCAACTTGGAAGGATAATTGGCACCCCAAAGAGTGATCCAGAACACCACAAAAAGAAGCGCGATCATAACAGGTATGCCGGTCAGTTTCGATGTCAGGAACCTGTCGATCTTTCTGTCCCTCTCTGCATATTCCTTTTTGTCCAGTCTTACGACTCCCGTGTAAATTTTTTCGCATGTCCTGACAATCTCTGTTACTACCCTGTCACGTATCTGAGCCGTACTTATGCCCAGCGAGTCCAGGTATCCAAGCTCTTTGGAAACTGCCCGGGAAAGTTTCTCTTTTCCTTCGCAGCTAAGGCCGTTCCAGGTGCAAAGCGAGTCCAGAAGCCCGCTTTCCCCTTCCAGCAGCCTCAGTGCGATCCATCTGCTGTTGATCCTGTTGCTTTCGCACATATAATGAGAGATTATGGGTTCGACGGCAGAGACAGCCTTCTCCAACTCGTCAAAGTATTTGACTCTGATTGGTGACAGCAGGCGCTTTGCATTTGTACTTATGGTTTCACTAATCGTATCGTTTCCGACTGCAGCGCCAGTTCCATCGATCCCTATCTTTGCCCTGATCCCATCAGCCGTCGCTTTCACCACATCCATCAGGGTCGTCAGACCTCTCCCGTTCCTCGCGCTCGTGCCGACAACAGGAACACCCAGCCGCTCCTGCAATGATTCAAGGTCTATAGTGATACCTTTCTTTTCGGCTTCGTCCATAAGATTGACACATACAACAACTTTATCCGTTATCTCTATTGTTTGCAGCACAAGGGTCAGGTTCCTCTCGAGGCATGTCGCATCAACTACCACTACGACCGCATCCGATCCCCCGAAGCATATAAAGTCCCGCGCGATCTCTTCCTCGGCCGAATTTGCGGAAAGCGAATATGTACCGGGCAGATCCACGAGGATGAAATCCTTTCCCTTCCAGGAGTATCTGCCCTGTGCCACCGCGACTGTTTTTCCGGGCCAATTCCCCGTATGCTGCTTTAAGCCGGTAAGTCCGTTGAACACCGTGCTTTTTCCTACATTGGGATTCCCTGCCAGGGCTATTATCTTCTCATCGCCCGTCTCCTTTACAATGTCAGGTCCAAAATTACCGATGTTCCTTCCGGGATAGACCGGCATATTTACAGTTGTGCCCATAAGATTCCCCCGATGACCAGTCAACATAAGTCTATATATCAACACGGTTGCGTTTATCATGCTATAAACCGTTCCTTACAAAGGAACTAACATGTCACCAATAATTAATATGTCACCAATATTTTCTCTGAGACGTCTGTTCGCAAGGCTATCACTGCGCCGCGAAACATATATGCGATCGGATTGCCGGCCGGACTCTTGTATAGAGATTTGACCTCGGTACCCTCTATCAGGCCGAGGTCCATAAGCCTTTTTCTGGCATTGCCTTCAAGCAGTATCGACGTAACGACGGCTTTTTGCCCGACAGGGAGCCGATTGAGCGCAATGCATGAGCTGCACATATTCCCCTCCAAAAAGTTAGCGTAGAGCAAAACCTTTGCTCTACGCCAATATATGCTACTAAAATCAACATAGTTCGCATAGTATGATATGTGCCATAGAAACAGCGAAGCGGGTCGATAACATGAACGATGACTATTATCGCACTGTACGGGGCTACCAGCTGGCAAACCGTCATGAAGGCCAGCTCACATCCGCTCTGGAAGATTATCTGGAAATGACTTGCCGGTTGTGCAGGGAGAAAGGTTATGCACGTATCGGTCAATTGTCGGAAATCCTTCATGTAAGACCATCATCGGCATCGAGGATGATCACAAGGCTTTCCGAGATGGGTCTCGTCGATTATGACAGATATGGCATAATCCAGCTGACCGATTCCGGACGCGATTTGGGCGAATACCTTATTAGCCGCCACGAAGTGGTTGAGCGTTTCCTCACACTGATAGGCTGTGACGACCCCCTTGAGGAGACCGAACTGATCGAACATTCTCTGTATCCTGCCACGGTAAAGAATCTTAATGCATTGCTTGAATTTTTCAAATGCAATCCCGATATAAAGATGGAGTTCGATTCATTCAGAAAGTCAAACCACAAGTGGTAAAGAACTGCATACACCTACACCGACCGGTGTTATAACGTCCAGCCGGAACAGACTGCTCTTTTTATGGCAGTTTCTTTCCGCATTTGCTGCAGAATTCGTAATCCTCTTCGACTCTCGCGCCGCAATACGGGCAAAAAGAACCCTCACCGCTTTTTGGTTCATCTGTACGAGCCTTATCTTCCCGACTTTTACCGAACCTCTCATCAAGCGGGTCGGGCTCCTCTCCGGCGTCTGTTATATCAAATACCGAGTACCTGTTTTCACCTGTTGCGTTCTTGAAGTTATATACTGCCTGTACAACTGCAACTACGATGAAAATGACACCGAAAAGCGCGAAAGGCCCGCCGCCCATGCTTGCCGCCATAAAAGTCCATATCAGACCGAACGCAGCCATCGCTATGCTCATGAAACCGCCCATCATCGACGGGCCTCTTCCGGGTTTGATACTTTTCATATGATTACTCCTTATTAATTTTTTCTTGATCCGCCTGATCCGATTGTCCGTTTTCTATATACCCGATATACTCGATATACCCGTTATCTGTCATCCCTGCTTCTGTTTGGCCGGATTCTCTCTGTTCGTTCCTGAAAATGACCCTGTTTAGCCATATCGGCAGCCATCCCATTATTACAGGAGGTACGGAAACGACAACTTCAGCCAATGATCTGAAACCTCTCACGGCATTCTCATCAAGTTCCCCCGGCATCATCAAGGGGTAATTGCCCATGATGAACAGCTCCCGGATCGTTAAACTGACAGGGTATTTCTGACGATCAACAATGTAAAACAGGGCGTCCTCGCTGCCCCAGGTGAAGGCGAAATTCAGGAAGAATGTGACTAAAATCATCGGCAATATCTTCTTGATATATACCCAAAAACTGTTGACACCTTTCAGATGATTTCGTGCGAGCAAATATATCAAAAGCGCGCCCCAAACCTGGATGCCGCCTGAAAGTATGACAGGTATGCCGCTGTCGAGCAGTCCCGCTTGGCGAAACAGCAGGTAATCATATACTATAAAACCTGTTCCCGCCATCAGGAGCAAAATAACGGGATAAACTCTGCTTCCTGTTGTCAAAGGGTATGCAAGAAGAACTGAAATAACTGTGAACAATACTGCTGACAAAAACGAATATATGAAGCTCATAAGAACAGATTGCATGATTGACTGATTTGACAATACATCGGCAAGTTTTACTCCGGATCCAAAAATGCCGGAAACCAGGTGTGCAACGATAGCTATGCTTCCGAAGCCGACCAGGATGCAGCCTGCAGCCGCTGCGATCCAGGCAGGTTTTTTATTTTTTTGCAGGGACATGCCAAATCTGACTTCCCGCATGTCATTTATAATACCTTTCAGGCACAGGAAAAGCAACAGGTTCAACAGCAATTGCGTCATTATCCTGATACTGTCGATGGCGAATGTCGTTCCGTAATTTGCTTCCAATATGCCCTTTCTGTATGTAAAAGAAGTGAATATATCGGCTGTACCATATACCATCGGGTTATTCAAATTGAATGACAGATCCCTGTTTGCGAACATGAAAAACGCAAAACGCACAATAATGTAACCAAACGCAACACGCAGAACTGTCAACGCATTACCCTTGAAGCTTGAACCTTCATCAGCCGCAAGGACACCAAAGGCAGCAGGAAAGAACATATATTTGAGTGTTTCGGCCGCGGTATATATTACAGGGTATAATGCAGGCACAGTCATAAGGTGTACTGTTCCCGAGGTCTCGCTTATGTATCTGGGATCAATAAGATCTCCGTTTATAAGCAATCGGCTCAAATATGATCCATGGCCCACAAGTTCCGTGATCGAATTGCAAAGCACCCTTACCGGAACGAATGCAGGAATGGCCAACACAGTCAGGGCAAGGCAACGTGTCCACCGGTTGGGCAATTTCAATATCAACAATGCAGCGAGAAAAGCCGCCAGAGCAGTAACCAATGCAGGAACCAGTGTCAAAATTATCGTGTTTGACAAAATCCGCATTATGTAATAGCTTCCGAAAACCTCACCGTAATTTCCCAGCCCTGTAAACTCTTCGCCGAGCAAGCCCTTCGTGGGATTGTACTTAAAGAATGATAAAACGAAGGTGTTTATTATCGGCCACACTTTGAACACCGCGATGATAATAAACGCGGGAATGGCGACCACGAACGGCGATACCCGTCTTTTCAGATGCATATCCTCCTTTCCGATCCGAGCCTTGGTAATCTCGCGACTTTGCCATATATGCCCTTTATTTATATCATATGATAACATATACTCGTACTTTTTCCAACAGGCTGAAACTTTAGCATCAAAATAACGAAAATGAGCCGCCGGGCGTCACCACAAACTGTCAAAAATGGCATTGATTTTTCTGAAGATAGGACTATACTGATGCTATCAAATCAGAAGGCGGTGAATTTTCTGTGGAACAGTTTGAACTGGAAGACCCCCTGCCCGACGGCGCATATAACATCGGTCTGATCTACAATCTAAAAAAGGGCATCAGGACAAAAGTGATCGATGAGGAAGCTGAATATGACAGTATTGATACGATAACTGCCATCAAATCCGCACTTGCCTCAAAAGGACACAATGTCGTATTGCTCGAAGCCGACAGAGCATTGCCGGAGAATCTGAAAAAAGCAAGAATCGACATCGCTTTCAATATAGCCGAAGGTATCGGAGGGAGATGTCGTGAAGCACAGGTTCCGGCGATGCTTGATTTTTTTGGCATACCGTACACAGGATCCGACAGCGCAACGCTCCTGATCGCTCTCGACAAAGCAATGACCAAAAAATTTCTGTCACCTCTGAAAATCAGGACACCCAGGTTTGCCCTGTTTGCACCCGGCGATATCATACGCAAGCCCCGTTTGCAGTACCCGGTGATAATAAAACCGAACGCTGAAGGCTCCAGCAAGGGGATCTCGGATAGCAGCATCGTGATGTCCTATGATGAGCTGAGGGAAGTCCTTGACAGGAATTTCAGGCTGTATGGTTGCCCAATGATGGCTGAAGAGTACATAGAGGGCCGCGAATTCACTGTCGGAGTGCTCGGCAACAAGGGCGATATCAGAGTATTCCCTCCCATGGAAATCATCTTTAAAAAGAAAAATGGTAAAAACTTCAGCATATACAGTTATAACGTCAAGCAAAACTACGAAGAGTATATTGAATACAAGTGCCCGGCCGATCTGACCCCGGAACAGGAAAAAGAAATGGTCAGGATGTCGGAAACTATATTCAACGCTCTCGGATGCCGTGATTCAGCACGTATCGATTACCGCATGTCGGAGGACGGAAAAATCTACTTCCTGGAGATCAACCCATTGCCGGGGCTGGCACCCGGTTACAGCGACTATCCTATGCTTGCCGAATACAGCGGAATAGGTTATGTCGATCTGATCAACGGTATTTTGGGCGCGGCGTTGAACCGCCTTGGCATGAAGGATCGAGGCGATCAGGCACGATGACATGCATCGGTGAAATGCGGGCAGACCCGTCCTGGAACGACTGGAAATGGCAGATGGCACACAGGATAAAAACCGTCGACGATCTGTCAAAGGTCATTGAATTGTCGGACCGGGAAAAGAGGGATATTTCAAAGTGCCTTGAGAAATTCAGAATGGCGATCACGCCCTATTATGCTTCACTGATAAGGCCCGAAGACAGGAATGACCCTATCAGGAAGCAGGCTGTTCCGTCGATCAGCGAGACTTATGTATGCGAAAACGACCTCTGCGATCCTCTTAACGAAGAGGCCGACAGCCCCGTTCCCTGTATAGTTCACAGATATCCGGACAGAGTGCTGTTTCTGGTAACCTATATTTGCTCAATGTATTGCAGGCACTGCACCAGGCGAAGGGTGGTCGGAGAGGAAGACAAAATCATCAGTGAAAGCCGGCTCGACACAGCACTGTCATATATACGCTCGCATGCCGAGATCCGCGATGTGCTCATATCGGGCGGCGACCCTCTTGTCATGGACACGAAGCGGCTTGAACGCATCATTTCCGGACTTCGCTCCATTGAGCATGTCGACATAATCAGGATCGGCACCCGCGTACCTGTCGTCTTGCCGATGCGTATAACCGAAGAACTTCTACAAATGCTCAGGAAATACCATCCCATATGGATCAATACGCACTTCAACCACCCGCGGGAAATTACGAAGGACGCGGAAAGAGCGTGCGAAGCGATCGTAGATGCCGGCATCCCGCTCGGAAACCAAAGCGTACTGTTGAGGGGCATCAACGACGATCCTGAAACCATGAAGGAACTGCTGCTGAAACTCGTCCATATGCGGGTAAGACCATACTACCTTTACCAGTGTGACCTGTCCGTCGGCATATCCCACTTCCGCACGGACGTAGATGCCGGGATCGATATCATTCACAAGCTGACAGGCAACATATCAGGCTTTGCTGTTCCAAAATATGTTATCGACGCTCCCGGCGGCGGCGGAAAGATCCCGGTCGGTTATAACTACGTAGTCAGCAAAGACGACAAAAATATCGTCCTTGAGAACTTCAAAGGCAAAATATACACTTACCCGCTGCCAGCGAGATAAGCCAAGTAATCCAAGGGGACGGTTCTTTTGGCTTGATTAACGCCATCGATCAAGCCAAAAGAACCGTCCCCGATGTCTTTTTTGAATTCTGTAAAGGTTTCAGGTTATACTATATACTGGATAACGGCTTTTAGATGTATTCGGGCAGATAGTATATCAGATTTCGACAGCAAGGAGTCAATGATATGAACGGAAACGCTGAATTGTTGAATTTCATTTATCAAAACTCCCAGATGGGCGTCCATACATTGGAGCAGCTGATAGATATCGTCGAGGATGAAGAATTCAATCGGCACCTGGAATCCCAGTACAGGGAGTACCAGGATATCCATCGCGCAGCCAAGGAAGCTCTCAACAAAAACGGCTATGACGAAAAGGGTATCGGAGCGTTTGACAAGATTAAAACCTATTTGATGATAAATATGCAGACACTGACCGACAGATCGGCATCACACATTTCTGAGATGCTTATCATAGGAAGCAACATGGGTATCATCAACGCTATAAAAAACTTGAAAAAGTACAAGGACGCTGAACCTGATATCAAAAATCTCATGGAAAGGCTGCTCAGGTTCGAGGAAAACAATATCCAGCAGCTAAAAGCCTTCTTATAGTTGCAGCTTCATTTTTTAAATTTCCATTGTCATTAGACTATATAAGCGACACTTTACTTTTGAGTCCGTCAACTAACTGCCTTCCATAAATGACTTAAGGGCTGCTCCTCCGACCCGGAGGAGCAGCCCCTTTGCTGCAGTCATAACACTTCTGAGATCGCCAGCAATGCGATACCCAGCATGACAAGCAAGATCATCAAGTACTGTGCGCGTGTAAGTTTCTCTTTCAGGAAAATCCTTGACAGCAGCACGGAAAATGCGCTGTATGATGCTATTACCGGGGCCGCTATTATGGCGTTTTTGGCCATCGCGAATACATAAAAGAATTGTCCGGCTGTCTCGAATATTGCCGCGATTCCCCTGTCCTTTTCTTTGACCAGGCTTATCTTTTCTTTCTTTGCTGCCAGGTAAATCATCGCCAGGATCGCGACTATAAAGAAGGTGAACTCATAAGCCAGCAAAGCCTGATCTTCGCCTATCAGCGCCAGCTCATCCAGATATATAGCGTCGGCAAAGGTACCAAGACCGTCGATTATGCAGTATAGGATCGGGAATATGATCGCTACGAATCCGATTCTGTACTTGCGATCCTTCTCATCCAACGGAGCAGCCTTATCCGACAGATATTTCTCCAAAAACGCAAGAGCAACGATACCCGTTGTGATCAGCACGATCGAGCTTACCTCAAGGGCGCTGAGTGCGTGAGTGAAAAATATGTAGATCAATATGGTAGTTACTGCGCCCGAAGAGTTTTGGATCGGCGAGGATATTGACAACTCAATGTATCTGAGTCCGAAGTAACCTATTGCCATGGACAGGATGTATAATGCCGAAACCGGGAAATACGTTACCATGTAGATGGGTGAAAAAGATATATTGTTTATAAGCATATACCCAATCGCGTGTATTCCCATTACTACGCCGACCATTATGACTGTTTTTATATGGCTCGATTTTTCGTTCGGGTCATTTCCCTTCTTATAAAACAGATCGGCGAAAGCCCAGGAAAGCGTAGTCAATATTGAGTGTACCAACCACATAGATTTATTCCTTTCGTTAGCTTAGAGTAGAGCCTAATTGCTTTTGCGTGCACGATCGGCGTATTAATATTCACATATCGGGCCATATCGAGCGCAAAGCAATACTTTTTTATTATACATATTGTTGAACAGGATGCAATAGAAAAATAAGAGATCCTTAAAAATTTTTAAGGATCATATCGATAAGCGGATTTTGAGACATTAGCTACCAAAATTAAATTTTCACACGGATAAAACTAATTAAATAAAACTAATTAGTACAGATTACTATAGTGTTCCTTTTTTCGATAGCATAAATCAAGGACTGCGCTCAAACCTGTCAGAGCATCAATATAAACGCACATAAGTACACTACTCAGCGAATCATTCGCGCAAAACATAAAATAACTTGATAATCGAGCTAAGGAAAATCACGCCAGCAACTATATGTATCTTAAGAATCAAAAGGGCCGCAATATCGCTCCAGCAAGTACTTTTTCAACGGCGAATCAGAGATCACCTTTATTGCTTCATCCCAGTATCCATAGAAAAACTTATTTCGTTCGGATTCATTGATTAGCGAACGCCAGCATTCATGCAGTGATTTACCTGTCATGTGTCGAAGTCCCGGTGAAAAATACAACTTATCCTCTGTCAAATAGTTAAGATCGACATTCCGGGAATGCGATAAATGAATTACCCGATAATCCTGTATCGTCAGATCCGAATTCAACTTCTTAGGAGTAGTCATTTTCGCCAATAATGTTATCCTCAATAGTTGATATAAAGGTTCATAACCGAGATCAGCAAGGCCAAATGAGCCCTCATCCCTCATATCAAACGGAACGTCTTTTATTTTTCTCAGTTTTGCCAAGACGCTTGAATATCTTCTCAATCTTTCATTTCCGATAATCCCGCCGTATTTATTCAAGTCGTTTTCATCACTATAAGTTTCAGTAAACTTCCATTCGATCAATAACTGGGTAATCACTCCGTCTATTTTAGCTAAAATAAAAGCGTCGACGCTCGTTCTTTGTTGCCCTCTTTTTCCTCCAACTTCATTGATTGGAGACTTAAGTGGACCAACCCATTCGAAGACAACGTTTCCCTTATCATTATAAATCCTTCCGTCAACATCAACTCCGGCAGGAAATGGGATCACTTCTTCCACGTTTAGCCCGAAATGGTTTAGAAACATTACTAAATCATGTGTATTTTCAGTTTTCCCCAGGTTCCCCAGCACGTTGATGCAAGCAGCTTCACTGCTTACAGGGCTTATATGATCCTTATGAAGCACAACTTCCGGGTCAATGTTTTCAAGGATGGATTCATCAAAAAACTGCTTATTCGCCCATTTTGACTGGTATCCTTTACTTAATACTGCACCGCTGCTATTCATTGTTTTCACGACCTCCTATTTGTGGATCAAGCAGTCGAGTTTTCCACTATTATTAAAACAGGCAGCATTAAAAGCTATCTGCATTTTCACATACCAGGAAAATCTTCAAGCGATCTGAAGAATTGAACGATACCATCATCGGTCAATTCAGATGTAAGGAGCCTTCCTGACAGGTCAGCAACCTGCCAGACCCCTTCCTCCCTGCTCACAATCAACATTTCACTGTCCCATCTGTCGTAAGTTCCATTATCATATAGTATTTCATGATACTCCGGAGGCAAAATATACTCGTTATTTCGGTCCAGTACGCAAAACTTGCCGTTTTGAACTCCGATCGCGCTGGAATTATCAAATACGAACAGTCCATCTTCAAGATAATCATATATCGGGGGGATCACAAAATCTCCGTTCCCATTGACATAACCATATTTGCCGTTTACTCTGGCCCGTACGATATCGGACCATTCGAAATCGAGCCTTTCTTCGAAGATAAAGTCGGTTATGGTTCCTATATAAGGTTTGGCAATAGCCCAATTATTGTTGTCTCCCATCACAGCGATAGCTTCATCGTTCCACCCGCCAACTGACAAGTATTCGGTGTACAGTGCATATTCAAATTCCTTATCCATGAAGCCCCATTTGCCGTCTTTCCTGACGGGTATGATCCCATGATAGAAACATTCCCCCATATCTTCATAAATCGGCTCAAGCTTTACTTCTGCCGTCAGAAACTCTACCATTCCCCATCGCAAGCAAGGTTTGATATCCGGATAGGCATTTAGATCAACTCTCCCGGTCCTTGCGATCTTGCTGCAGATTTCGTCCGGTATATCCTGATATCCTTCATCAGATACAAGTACTGCAAAGGGAAATAATGTCCATAGATGCATGCTGCTATCATAATCAGGATATTTGTCAGGATGCAGCATATAGCTGTCATCCTCCCGATCAAATGGGATCCCGCCTAATATGAATGCATCTACGCACTCCTCCATCTCCCGGCATTCCCCGTTCTTAACAGCCAGTATCTTATTCCCTTCTATATATCCAAGATGAAAATCAGTATATACATTGTCTATAAAAAGGCAGTTTACTTTCATATCAACAGATCCCTCACTAATGTAAATCTGAATAAGTACAGGATCTCCAAACAACAATAAGCGGTAAGCTGTATACTATAGCGGTTGCGGTAAGCCGTATACTATTCTGTTTCTTTCTTTTTTCTGAACCAACTGGCCGTTTTTACCCCTTTTTCGTTTATATGGGCGACCCAGACATTTTCCGGTCTTCCATCATACCCAAGAACATAGCGAAACAGAAACCCGAAAACACTCCCTATTCCCTTCTTTACATAGTCATCCTTTCCCTTTTCAAAGGGCGGGATTTTTTCGGAATAGTATGCTATAAAAGAGATCACAGGAGGGACCTTAAGATAATCATTTGCAAATATAATATGGCCCAGCAGCTCGGGATCGGTGAGTGTCTGCATAATGAGGTCTTTATACATGCTGTCTGTGGCCCAGAATGTCTTGAAGGATTTGTATACCTTCGAGTACTCATTATCAAACCGTTCGATGATCTCATTTGCAGAAATATTAAGCATGCATCCTCCATAATCATGAATTTAATAATATATATGACACTCGTATTATAACGCTGACAGGAAATGATTGCAGCAGGTTTTTCAAAATCAGACAATTTATTCACTGTTCGTGATCTTCATATGGACAGGATTTCGATCTTATAAGAAGCGGTGTAAACCTCACGCAGGGCTACAATGGTGACCTGACAAGCCGCCGGGCCGGATCGATCGGCGGCCGGATGGTCAAAAAGATGATCCAAGCCTATGAGGAGGGACTCAAATAACCAGGCTGTGATAAACCAAGCATATAGCACCGGTCAAATCTATATAAGAAAAGAAACCTTAAAAGCTCCGAAACCGTTGAAACTCAACGTTTTCGGAGCTTTATGTCGGAGTCGCAAATTAATTATTTACGGATTTGAACGTTCGACGATCAAGAAAATGAGCCCGAATTGCCGGCAAAACCCGTCAACTGACATCAGTTTTTGAAAATCGGATGATGGGATTGCGCGCGGCTGTGACTTCGTCAACACGACGCACCGGTGTGTTGTGCGGCGCCTCTTTCAGAAGCTCAGGCGAGGTCTTCGCCTCTTCCGCAATTTTCAGCATCGCCGATACGAAGGCATCGAGCGTATCAACGCTTTCCGTTTCCGTGGGCTCGATCATAATGGCATCATTGATCGTGAGCGGGAAGTACACTGTCGGCGGATGAAAACCATAGTCGATGAGACGCTTTGCTATGTCCATCGTCGTCACACCGTTTTCATTTTCAAGTCCGCCCAGCACAAACTCATGTTTGCACATCCTGTCAATAGGTAGTTTATACGTGCCCTTGAGCGCGTTCATCAGATAGTTTGCGTTTATGACCGCGTTTATGCTGACATTTCTAAGCCCTTCAGCCCCCATTGAAAGAATATATGCGTAAGCTTTTAAGCACACCGCAAAGTGCCCATAGAAGCTTTTGACCTTGCCTATCGAGTGCGGTCTGTCATAGTTCAAAGTATATTTGTCGCCATGCTTCTCCACGACAGGCACCGGCAAAAACTTAGCCAGGTCCTTCCTGACACCGACGGGACCGCTGCCCGGACCACCTCCGCCGTGAGGGGTGGAGAATGTCTTGTGCAGATTAAGGTGGATGATATCGAATCCCATGTCACCCGGTCTTGTAATACCCAATATGGCGTTTGCGTTGGCTCCGTCGTAGTACATCAGCCCGCCCGCGGCATGGACCAGGGCGCATATCTCTTTGATATTCGGCTCAAAGAGTCCCAAAGTGTTCGGATTTGTCAGCATCATGCCGGCAACATCGTCACCCAGGACTTTCCTGAGCTTTTCTATATCCACATCACCGTGCTCGTTCGACTCTACCTCGATAACCTCAAATCCGAGTACTGCCGCACTGGCGGGATTTGTTCCATGGGCGGAGTCCGGTACGATTATCTTTGTTCTCTTTGCGTCTTCGCCCCGCTCCCTGTGATAGGCCTTCATGATCATTAGCCCAGTCAGTTCGCCATGGGCTCCGGCAGCCGGCTGCAGAGTCACTTCATACATGCCCGTTATCTCTTCGAGCGCTTTCCGCAGCTCATACATCACTTCCAGCGCCCCCTGGACTGTCTCCTCAGGCTGTAACGGGTGTATGTTCATGAATCCTTCGTAAGATGCAACGACTTCGTTGATCTTAGGGTTATATTTCATCGTGCAGGAACCAAGCGGGTAAAAACCTGTATCGACACAATAATTCTTTGATGACAGGTTGGTATAATGCCGCACTATATCGACTTCGCTCACTTCCGGCATATTCAGTGGAGCAGTACCAATAAACTCCTTAGGTATCAGTTCGTCGATCGGAAGGGTGTCTACATCGCATTTGGGAAGACTATATGCCCTGCGCCCCTCACGTGACAATTCAAATATCAGCTTATCATAAGCTCTCACGCCATACCCCTCCCCTCTTTTGCAGCCGTACTGAGCATGGTTTCAACAAGCTTATCGATTTCTGCCTTGGTTCGCTTTTCTGTAACACAAATAAGTAAACTGTTACGATACTCAGGGTAGTCCCTGTACAACTGGTAGCCGCCCAAAATCCCTGCACCCAGCAGGTCATTGTTTACGACCGCAGGTTCGACAGGTCCGATTACGGCAAACTCCATAAAGAACGGCTTATCGAACAGCGGTTTATATACACCGCTTTCAGTCAGTTTTCTATATGCATAGTGGGCTTTCTGGACACATTGCGTTGCGACTTCCTTCAGGCCGTGTTCGCCCATCGTAGCCATATAAATGGCTGCCGCAAGCGCATTCAAACCCTGGTTTGAGCAGATGTTCGACGACGCTCTGCTCCTCCTTATATGCTGCTCCCTTGCCTGGAGTGTCAAAACGAAGGCACGCTTGCCGTCGATGTCCTTTGTCTGCCCCACTATCCTTCCGGGCAATCTGCGCATAAGCTTTTCGCGGGTTGCAAGAAACCCTACGTACGGACCGCCGAAATTCAGGCTGTTACCCAATGGCTGACCTTCGCCGACGGCTATATCCGCGCCATATTCCGAAGGCTTTTTCAGTATGGCAAGCGATATAGGATCTACATAGCTGATAAACAGTGTCTTGCTGCCGTTCAAAAGTTCTCCGACAGCATCCATGTCTTCGACTATCCCGAAAAAGTTCGGGCTTTGAACGATGACTGCGGCCAAATCACTGTTGCCGGCAAGCAGCTCCTTCAGCCGGACCAGATCCGTAACACCGTTATCCATGTCGATTTCAATAATTTTAAACCCGCAAAGGTCCATGTAAGTGCCCAGTACTTTCCGAACCTCGGGGTTTACAGTTTTCGATACCGCTATCGTATTTCTTCGCGTACTGTCAACAGCCATCTTTGCGGCTTCAACGCAGGCTGTAGCACCGTCATACATGGACGCGTTGGTTGCATCCATCCCGGTGAGGTTGCAGATCATGGTCTGGTATTCAAAAATTGCTTGCAGGGTTCCCTGGCTAATCTCCGGCTGGTAAGGAGTATAGGAAGTATAGAACTCCGACCTGGATACCAGCTGCCCCACCACCGCCGGGATGTAATGGTCGTATGCTCCCGCGCCCAAGAAGCAGACAAGATCGTCCAAGCTGCTGTTTTTCCTGCTCAGCGCTTTCATTTTTCGAACAAGTTCCTGTTCGGAAAGAGCCTCGGGAAGGTCCAATCCGCCCTTAAGCATGAGCTCCCCGGGAACATCGCCGAACAAATCCTCCGATGATGTGAGCCCCAACTTATCCAGCATGCGGGCGAGGTCGGCCTCAGTGCCGGGAATGTATCTGTGCATTTCAATTCTCCTCACTGAGATATTCCTTGTAAGCAGCGGCATCCATCAGTTGATCGAGTTCGGTGTCATCCAGCATATCCACCGCAATGATCCAGCTCCCGTATGGATCCTCGTTGATCATTTCCGGGGAATCCTCAAGTTCCGTATTGACTTTCAGCACTGTCCCGGAAACAGGCAGATAAATGTCCGACGCAGCTTTTACAGACTCGATTACCGAGAACACGTCCCCTGCTTTCAGTGTATCGCCCACTTCGGGCAATTCCACATAAACGATATCACCCATCGCGTCCTGTGCATAGTCGGTTATACCTATATAAGCAGTGTTGCCGCTTACTCTCACCCACTCGTGCTCCTCGGTATAGTAAAGGCCTTTCTTGATCTCCATAAAAGTACCCCCTCATTTTTTATAACTTTTTGTATAGAAATTGCGCTTTATTACTTTCGCTTTCAAGACTTTTTTCCTTATTTGAATGCCGATTTCAGTTCCTAATGCGGAGTGCCCGATATCGACCATTGCCAATCCGATATTCTTTTTCAGTGTCGGGGAGTTATACCCGGTAGTTACGAACCCTATGACCTCATCATCAGACAGCACATCATATCCGTGCCGCGGGATCCCGTTTTCCGTCATTTCGAAGCCTACGATCCTGCGGGTCAACCCTTCTTCCTTTTGCCTCTTCAGTGCGTCCCTGCCGATAAAATCACCTTTATCGAGCTTGACGAACATCCCGTAACCGGCCTCAAGCGGTGTGATATGTTCTGACAGCTCGTTTCCGTAGAGCGGAAGGTTCGCCTCAAACCTCAGCGTATCCCTGGCTCCGAGACCGCAGGGCTTCAATCCCTTTTCGGTACCCGCTTCCAGGAGTTTCTCCCATACAAATAGAGCGTCTTCGTTTCTAAGGCAGATTTCAAATCCGTCCTCGCCGGTGTAGCCGGATCTCGAGATCATGCACGTCTTTGACGAACATTTTACACCATCAATGAACCTGAAAAATCCAATGTCCTTAAGGTCTGCATCCACAAGCTCATTCAGGATCTCTTCCGCTTTAGGCCCCTGTACTGCTATCAGAGACAGTTCACCGGACCTGTCTTTGATCACAACATTATATGGGGCCGCTTGCTCTCTCATCCATTGTATATCTTTATCTATATTTGAGGCATTTATGACTGCCATGAACCTGTCTTGTTTGAGTCTATATACTATTATATCGTCAACAACACCTCCGTCGGGATAGCACATAAAGGTATAAAGCATCTGGTTGTCTTTGATCGATGATACATCATTGGTAACGAGGTTTTGCAGGCAGCTTTCAGCATCGGGTCCCGTAAACTCTACCTCACCCATATGCGACACGTCAAAAATGCCGGCATATGTGCGCACCGCTTCATGCTCAGCTATTATCCCTTCATATTGGATGGGCATTTCCCATCCCGCAAAATCGACCATTTTTGCTCCGAGACGCGTATGGGCATCATACAGCGGTGTCCTTTTCAGATCGGCCATTTCGAACCCCCCTCTTCCATATATTTTCATGCTCATTTTATCACGATTGATCTCAAAAAAACAAGGGCGAATCTTCTAAATGTCCACGTACGGTGGACATTTAGCCTATTCCCCCTGGTATTTTCCAATTATTTTTATATTCCTGTTTTTTTATAAAATCTGTTGATAGTGAATGCCCGAAATTCATAACTTCACTTTGATCGGTCGATAGCAGTGACCTATGGGACCCGGTTATTTGCTAGTTTCCCATTTTCCCACCCTTTTTATTACATAGGGTACAAGACATCATCAAGAATACTGCATGCTATCATATAAGATAGAGTACAGGTCACTTTAAAATGCTTAGCAAAAATTGCAGCATGGTCGGGAAGAAAAGGATGACCGAAAATAATCGGGCTGTCTGCATGATGGCGATCTTGGGCGTATCACCGCCAATGTCCTCCGACAAGAGAGCCATTTCCTGAACCCCTCCCGGTGTCGAGGACAGCATGCTGGTCATCAGGTCCAGCTTTGCAACTTTATGCAGCAGCAGTGAAACCAGAAAAACGAAAAAGAATATTCCGACAACCAATATGATCAAAGGTATGCCGAGGTCTCCCATATGCGCAAGTCCTTCACGGTCAAGTTGTATGCCGATGAACGCACCCGAGAAGATTTGCATACCCAGGCGCAGTTTCTTCGGGAAAGGCATCCTTCCGTTGAACACACAGAATGCGGCCGACGCAAGCATTGCTCCGACCATCGCACCCGCGGCTAATCCTATGTAATGAACCAGGGTTCCGCTGACCGTAGCAGCTATCAGCATGATAATAAAGTTCTTAGTGTTCAGCTTTGATTTGGATCTTACATCGGCAATGGCCCTTCCGGCCATCGGTTTTGCTTCATTGCGATCGTCCGAAAAAGCACCCACACTTTCCGGGCTTTCATTCGGGAGGTTTACAGATATCTCCGGGACCCGGACAACATCGACCCTAACATCATCCATATCGGAATCTGAATCAGAATTGCTGTATTCGACGCTTACTGCCTTTTTGTCACGTCCCTGCCTGCCGTCTTTTGTGTTTTTGATCTTACGGAAGATCGGCGGCATGAATATAAAAATGGTAAGCAATCTGCACAACTGTATAATTGCAACGTATGCGGGATTTGCGCCAAGGTCGGTGGATATTATCGCCATGTCGCTCACTCCGCCGGGCGCTGAAGCGAAAAGCGCCGTCGCCAGATCCAGATCGCTGAAAACATACATCAGTGTACCAAAGGTAATGTTTAGGACGACCATGCTCAATAACAGCAAAATCGTCGGGAAAATGATCTTTTTCATGGCAAGCAGATCTTCACGCCCTATTTGGCTTCCGATCATGGCACCGCCAAGGATTTGAAGCGGGAAGCGCAGTTCCGGATAAAAAACAGCCTTTTCGGTGACCAGGTTCAGCAAAATCACAGCGACCATCGAGCCGACCATGCCGCCCACCGGAAGTTTCAGTTTGTATCCTATGATCCCTCCGGCCGCGGCCACCAACAGCGTAAGCGCAAAGAACAGTATCATACAAAGCACCAGATAACTTCTCTCATCAAAATCTCCCTTTATTCGAAATAGCAAACCAATATAAGTTTACATTATATCGTGATAAAATCAACTGTTCTTTTTTCGCTCATGATCAAATTGCTATCAGTTTATGTGTATTAGTTGATTCAAAATTCAAAACGGTATATATTGTACTTATATCGAACCACAATGTCAGCAGCATCAAAGCAGAGGCGGTCACGATAAATATATGGGAATAGTCTTTCTGCCCGCCAGCAGAATATTAGATATTTGCGGCAGATAATTACGGTATACATATGAGGATCGCTGCTTTGATGTAGAAGGCAAGGCTTAGGATCAGAATTATAGCTAAACGGGGGATGCTTTATGGACAGGATAGATCCGCAAAGATTCAAAGAATTCAAGGAAATCCGCGACCGCCAATGGGAAAAAATGTGGGATGAGATCATATCGGAGGGCATCCGGGTCTGTTATCTTTGGGAAGGCGAAGCGCCCGGGTGGAACCCCGAAGCGACCGGAAGCCAGCCAAGGATAGCACTGTACCCCGTCAAGGACAAAAATCGCGGGACCGTGATCATCTGCGCAGGCGGCGCTTTTATATTCAAGTCGTTCAACGAGGCAAAGCCGGTAGCGGAATACTTCCACAAGGCAGGACTCAATGCCGCAATCCTGGATTACAGGGTGCAGCCGCATCCGCAGGAAATATGCTGCAGAGACGGATTGAGAGCAATCCGGTTCTTAAGAGCCAATGCCGGGATTTTCGGTATCCCCGCAGATAAAATAGCGATCGGAGGTTTTTCGGCCGGAGGAATGCTGTCAGCATATACGGCAACCCGATTCGATTACGGTGATCCCGAATCCGACGACCCTGTTGAAAGAGTCTCCAGCAGACCTGACGCCGCGCTCATCCTTTACGGCGCCATGTCTCCTGCTTCCTTCGGCACAGGCGGCCTTGGGTACGATATCAAAAAGCAGAATGAGATCGCGCAACTCGACAATGTGAAAAATCTGCGTCACGATTGCCCGCCATTCTTCATATTCCAGACGCATGAAGATGATCCAAGATCCGCCATGAACTTTGGAAAGGAGCTTGCCGACAGGGGTATCCCATTCGAGGTCCACACATTTGCGAAGGGTCCGCATGGCGGCGGTCTTTACAACGGAAAGGACGATACTCCTGACTTCCCCCATACTGCCCGGTGGGCGGAACTGGCCGTCGAGTGGCTTGTTGAACTGGGATTTTAGTTCTCTTCCAGCCTATAAAATGACCTCCTGAAAAGGAGGTCTGATTTTATGCCAGATTAATTGGGGGTGCATTCCTGCTTCTCTTGAAAGCCGTCGATGGCACGGCAACTGCATGTTCTCATCTCAAACACCTGACCTCATTAAGTTGAGGGAGCAATTTTAGTATGATTATGGTCAATCATTATCACATGTATTTACACGGATGCATTATAAGGGGCTTGACATGGAGCAAGCTTCAAGGTATATACTCCATTTAGTGGCAATAGTATTTCAAAAAAATACATAAGGAGTATGGATAATGAAAAAGCCGTTTATTACCATCCTGGCTTTCACCGCGATGAACTTCGTGCTTTCCATGATCGCTTCAGTATTTGGCGGTATCCTGGACAAAGTTGCCGCTTCGTTAAATATCACGGTCGCCAGTGCGGGACTATTGAACACTTTGTATTCGTACGGCGCAGCGTTCGGTGGTCCGTTCACGCTTGTGATATTCAGAAAAATAAACCGTGTAAAACTGTTGAAAATAATGCTCCTTATCGCCATTTTGACAGCATTGATACTGGTTACGGTAAAAAGTTATGGGGTCCTACTTGTCATCCGTTTTATAATGGGTGTCGCAGTTAACAGCTACGGTGTCCTGTCACTTTCATTAGTGCTGTCTATTACAGGCAAAGAAAGACAGGGACGTACGATGGCATTTCTCGTAGCTGGCAACTCCCTGGCAATGGTGGTAGGCGTCCCGTTGACCCGGGCGCTATCGTCCCTGCTCGGCTGGCGTGAAATCTTCCTGATCCTTGACGCCATGATGGCGGCAGCACTGATATATTTTCATTTCAGCCTTTCAGATGGCAGTCCCGACTCATCAGAGGTCGACCTAAAAAATGAGCTTAATTATGTCAAAGACGGAAGGGTCTTGTTGATCATAGCCTTTACGATGCTCATGTTCCTGGGGTACGGCGGATTTTATACATACATTACACCCTATCTAATTGAACTGTTCCCCTCCTTTGAATCGGCGATGAGCATTATCCTGGTTGTATTCGGGATAGCAAGCTTCATAGGAAACTGGATCGGCGGCATAGTTTTGGATAAGATCGGATACGCCAAATCGATGCTTATAGGTGCCGTATTGCAATTTGCAATGGTTTTGCTGATGATCGCTTTCCAACCGTTAAAGTGGGGGACATTGATTTTTACCACGCTCATGGTGCTGTGTGCATGGTTTACAGGAATCCATCTGAACACGGGTATAGCGCAGGTGACCGAAAACAGATCAAGGTTTGTCCTCAGCCTGAACAGCTCATGCATCTTCCTCGGAAATGCTTTCGGCTCCAGTTTATCTGCTGTAGTGATCACTCTCAAAGGCATCCAAAATATCTTATTCATCACTTTGGCGACAACGATTTTGATAATTCTGATCCAACTCATATCAGTAAAGAAATATACATTCTAAGATATTACGCATCAAAGCGACTTCTATTTTACAGCCGGTACAAGTAAGGGATACGGAAAAGCCAACAGAAGAATGCATTTCCTGCCGCAGTTATCCAAGCCTTTGAGCAGGGACTCAAATAACCAGGCAGTGATAAACCAAGCATATAGTACCGGTTAAAAATATGGGCAAAGTCCGCAAAAACCTGAAATTTCAATTCCGCGCAAAGAGTTTGATTCAGTTTTTGAAGTTGTCAAATAAAGTCCATCGTTGATCAGGATTTCGTCTGTTTACTGAGAACGGTTCTTTTGTCTATGCAAATTCAAAGACAAAAGAACCGTTCATTTTATCGTTCTTTTAACGCTTCCATCAAAGCCACAGGGTCTGTCACATGCCAAAACTTAGAGGCTTCCGGTTTCTGGGCATTGGCCACTGTCTGTGCATTATGAATGTAAAACGTTTGCTCGCTTGCTATTTGCATCGCTGTTATCCAGAACTTTTCCGGAGTTATGTCCGGTTTGACCTGTACGCGTAAAGCATATGATCCGGCTAAATACGGTGCGACCCAACTGAATCCGCCGTCCGCATGAAATACATAATCCTCAGAGCCGGTAAAATCCGCAGTCGTCCTTGCAGTACCATGGCAAGATTTCGCAGGTTTCAAGCAAAGAATAACTATTTCTATGATGCTGAAATTGATCTTTGAACCGGACATTAAATTACATCTATAGTTACAGTCGATTCTCCCAGTTCGGATGAAACTTTAAGTTCTGCTTTACCCGCTGCCGTGCCCGACCTCAGCACTGCTTGTGCCAGCCCATTGAACGTTGTAAATATGCCGGTGGTATAGTTTTCTTCAGTTACCGGGTTAGCTGAACCAAAACCGGCAAGTTCAGCAGCACCGGTCACTTCAGCCTGTAGTTTGATAGCTGCGTCCGGCACATGATTCCCATCAGCGTCCTCAACAGCTACTTTTACATAGCAGAGGCTTTCACCACCAGAAGCGATTTCCATCCTTTCAGGGTAAAGCGATACCCTGGCGGGAGCCCCCACTGTTTTCAGTTGTGTACGGGTGATTTCCTTACCGTCCTTGTAACTTACAGCCTCGATGCTGCCGGGCATATAGGTCGTCTCAAACACCGCACGGTAACGGTTTGCTTCCCCGGCACTTTTACGCCCGACAGACTTGCCGTTGATGAACAGTTCCACTTCTTCCGCTTCGGAAAACACCGTGACTCGAATGGGTTTGCCTTCGGCACCGGCCCATGTCCAACTGCAGTGGATATCCTCAAATCCCCACATGCTGACTACTTCGGTCAAGTCGAAGTATTTCGGGTCCTGTGTGAACAGGTAAGTCTCTTCCGACCCCCACACCACCTTACGGAAAGCGAGCTGAGGACGCGGGTGACCCAAAATATCAAAATCACCGCAATTGGCAAGCCGCCAGGGATACGGGGAAGAGTTCGACATGAATCTCATGGCAGAAGTATCGGCAGATTTGTCCACAAACCTGGAATTTCCTATTGCTGCTTCCCCGATGTAATCGTAGCTCGTCCATGTAAAATCACCTATTACATGCGGCAGGCGTAACGTTTCCCGCCATACGTTATCAAATGTATTGGGCCAGCTCTCAGTACCGCATATGATCCTGTTCGGGAATTGCTCGCCGTCTTTTGAATACCGGTGGTGGAGGTAGTTATAGCCCACCACATCGAGGACCGAATTGAATGCCTCGGTATAATCTCCCCACATTTTGTCGCCAAGTGATGAGTCGGCATTCTGCGCGGACGCTTCTCCTGCAAGGCTCTTTCTCATTTCCTCCATGATCTTCGCCATATCTTCGTCTTCAAGACCGTTCCACAAAGAGCAGACCCCGTTTGTGACGGGACGCGTCGGATCGAGGCTGCGCACTTTTGCCGCCAGCATGCCTGCGATTAGGTGCCCTTTTGATATCCCGTTACGCTCAATGATTTCGTTCCCTGTCGACCACATAATGACAGACGGATGATTCCGGTCGCGAAGTATGAAGGCTTCCATGTCCTTTTCCCAGTCGTTTTCAAAGAACAAACCGTAGTCGTTTATGTTCTTGCTGTTGTACCAGCAGTCGAACGCTTCATCCAGAACCAGTACACCAAGCATGTCGCAGGCTTTCAGCAAATCCCGTGACGGCGGATTATGGGCTGTCCGAAGGGCATTGTAGCCGTTTTCTTTGTGGATCTTCACTTTTCGATACTCGCAGTCAAAGTGCGCTTCCGCACCGAGTATGCCATTGTCGTGATGTATGCAGCCGCCTTTCAGCTTAAGACTCCTCCCGTTCAACATAAAACCGTTCACAGTGTCGACCGAAATCGTCCTTATCCCAAAATCCACACAATGGCTGTCAAGTTCCCCATTTCCGTCACTTATTACTGACTTGACTGTATACAGAAACGGGTCATCTATATCCCATAGACGTGCATCCATCACCGGTATCAATACTCGGGCTGTCGCTTTGTCACCAGCAGGAACATACACTTTGGCCCGGCCCTTGGCGGAATCCTTGCCTTCGGCGGAGATAACGGTGTCGACCCATACGCTTACATCTCTTGCAGTATGGTTCTCAACAGTTGTCTCAACATAGACGAAAGCATTGCCGTCAGTGATATGCGAATTATATGCGAAGATCCCCCATGGTGATATATGTATCGGATCCGACACAAGCAAATCCACGTGACGATAAAGTCCTGCTCCCGTATACCATCTGGAGTTTGGTTGCATGGAATTATTGACAGTTACCGTTATGCGGTTCTTCTTTCCGGCACGAATATATGGGGTCAAATCAGCGTGGAACGGTGTATAGCCGTAATTATGCCGCATAATGATCTGGCCGTTTATCCCGACCGTAGTATTCATGTAGGCACCGTCGAACTCCAGCATTATACGCTTGCCTTCATAATCAGATGGTATATCCAGATACTTGGTGTATGTACCTATCCCGCCGCTGTAGTATCCTGTGTCACGCCCGCCAGGGGCTTCCGGAGTTACATCCGACTCGATCTGGAAGTCATGCGGAATATTTACGATACGTGTTTCAGGTTTATTAAACATCGACATAAAGCCGCTTTCCGGAATGCCTTTGATAAATTCCCACTCTCGGTCAATATTCTTTCTTATCATAGTTTATCCCCTTTATTTGGTTCCTAGAAGCTCCTCTCATCCTGTCAGTCTATGGATACTCAACCTAACATTTTTATGACCCGATCCTGTACATACCTGATTTCCTCATCGCTGTACGCAGCTTTCATCTTGTCGTAGACGAGGTTCCTCAGCGATTCCACGGGGTCTTCCCGGACCTGCTCCGTGCCGTCCGGCTGGAAATCAAGAACGGCTCCGCCTTCCTCTTCCATTTTCCTGTAACGCTGTGAGAGCGCTATTATCTTGTCGACGATCATATCCAGGGCAGCCTGCCCGCGGATCGTTGCGTCCTCCCACTCAGCAGGATGGAGCATATTAAGTGCGTCTAATTGCAGGTATTCCTTAAGCCTTTCCAGGAAGTTATCATAGTCTTTCTCCCTGGTCCAGCCGCACTCAGCCAGGGCATGCAGCCTTGGATATATCATGCGGTCAACGTCCCTGTCTGTCGGGACCCACTCTGCCCAAAGGGGAGCTTCCACGCCAAGCACGCTTGACTCCGGTATCGGTGTCCCCTTTATCTCCGGTTCGTATAGCAATGTAGCTTTCATGGGGATTTCCGCGTATGAATAGTCAAAATAGAAATTGTTCAGGGAAGACATAATGAACTTTCGCCCTTTGTCCACTTCCGGCAATACATAGCTCTCGCCCGGCGCCATCTCCAGCCAATACTGCACTATCGCGTTTTCGTCCAGTTGCCCCGAAGCTGTGGCATCGTTCCATACGATCGCGGTTTTACCCTTGCCGGCCAGATATGTAATCAGTTTTTCGGTAAAATATGCCTGCAGTTGTTCATAATTTGAGAATCCCTGCTGCTGCATCACGCGTTTGCAGTCATCGCACTTTTTCCACTCGTTCTTGGGGGCTTCGTCGCCGCCGAGGTGGAAATACTTTGACGGGAACAGCTCCAGGACTTCATCCAACAGTTCATACAGGAAGTTGTAACTCTCATCTTTTCCTGCGCAAAAGATACGGGGAAATATCCCGAAGGTATTGACGACTTCCAGAGGTTCTCCGCTGCATGTATATTCCGGATACGCAGCCAGTATTGCCGAACTGTGCCCCGGCAGGTCGATTTCGGGAATGACCTCGATTTGGCGTTCGGCCGCAAATGCGACTACTTCCCTGATTTCTTCCTGCGTATAATATCCTCCATACCTGTCGCCCACGTTTCCCATACCTCTCGTCACGATCGGGTCGATCGCGGAGAGTTTTCTATATGAGCCGATCTCATTCAGCCCGGGGAATTTTCTGCTTTCGATCCTGAATCCCTGGTCTTCGCTCAAATGCCAATGGAAATAGTTGAGCTTCAGCAGCGAACACTGCTCAATTACTTTCTTTACCTGCTCCACCGAGAAGAAGTGGCGGCATACGTCAAGCATGAAGCCCCGCCTGGGAAACCTCGGTGCATCTGAAATGGTGCAGCACCCGGTCCTTCCGTTCCCTTTTGCAAGCAGTTGGAACAAAGTCACCAGCCCATAGAAGTATCCGCGTTCCCCGGACGAATATATGACAACTCTGTCGGAAGTGATGTCCAGGCGATAACCTTCATCTCCAAGCTGTTCATCGACCGGCATTATCAACGGCTGCGGGTCTACTTTCAGATCGAATCTGCCCAATCTCGCCAGCCTCTGTGCAAAGACCTTGTTTGATGCAGGGTACTTTGCACTTACGGTAACCAGGTTTGGCAGAACAAAAGTACCTTCGCGGGCAAGATACTCACCATTGATAGCAGGAATCAGATTGACCATCGTTATCCCCCTTTTTATAAATCATAAAGTGTTTTTATTATAAATACTCTATAACCCCACCTTAATATTGATGATATTTTATTTTTACAAAATTGTCCAGCATTTTGGATAACATCATGTCAATAAAGATGCATTTCTTCCTTTGAACTATCCTGAGTGATCCACTTGTACTATATGATGCCAAGTTTATCACCGCCTGGTTATTTGAGCCCCTGCTCATAGGTTTGGATCCTCTTTTTTGTTATCTGACCGCCGATTTCCTGCTGATCGTATCAGTTTGCGTGCATGATCAATATCTCTTCCAGGACTTTCCCCTTGCAAACAGGAACTTACTTTTTCATTTTACAACATACTCAATAATAACCTATTGACTTAGAGTAGACTCGAGGGTGTAAAATGTAATAAATATATCCGTCAGAAGGTTACAGGAGGAGAAAATATGAATTATAAGCAGTTCAAGGACAAGAAGATTTCTACTTTAGGCCTGGGATGCATGCGTCTTCCGACTGTCAGCGAGGATCGGGGTGCACCAATCGATGAGAAAAAGGCCACTGAAATGATCGAGTATGCATACCTTAACGGGATAAACTATTTCGACACGGCATATGGATATCACGGCGGCGAGTCCGAGCGACTGGTAGGGAAAGTCCTTAAGCAGTTCCCAAGGGATACCTGGTATCTTGCCTCAAAGATGCCCGGCCATATGATGACTTATAAAGACGGGAAACTTGATTTCATGGGGTATATGGTAGGCAGCAAGGTAGAAAGCCCCAGGCAGATATTCGAAGAACAGCTTGAAAAATGCGGCGTGGATTACTTCGACTTCTACCTTTTACATAATGTTTGCGAGTCTTCGCTGGATTTTTACACCAATGAAGAACTGGGCGTTATAGATTACCTGCTCGAGCAGAAAAAGGCCGGGCGTATCAAACACCTGGGATTTTCATCGCACGGGCGTGCCGAAACTATAGACAAATTCCTCAACACTTATGACTGCTTCGAATTCGTTATGATCCAGATAAACTATCTGGACTGGGTACTGCAGGACGCGAAATCAAAATATGAGGTGATCACGAAACACGGCTTGCCTGTCCTTGCAATGGAATCCTGCCGCGGCGGCTCCCTGGTTTCCCTCGATCCGACCGCCGAAGCGATGCTCAAAAAAGCCCGTCCCAACGATCCCATCGTCCACTGGGCTTTCCGTTTCCTGCAGTCATTGCCAAACATGCAGGTCGTACTGTCAGGCATGAGCAACATGGACCAGCTTATAGACAACATAGCGCTATTCTCCAAAAACGATCCTGCCACCGAGGAAGAAAAGGCTTTGCTGATGGACGTCGTACATACGATGGCAGACCTGGTCCCATGTACTGCATGCAGATATTGCTGCGACGACTGCCCGCAGGAGCTGGATATCCCAAAACTTATTTCAATGTACAACGAGGCCTCCAATTCCCCGTCATTTACAATGAGCTTTGTGTTGAGTGCCATGACTGAAAACGAGCTGCCGTCCGCATGCATTTCCTGCGGAAACTGCATGCAGATGTGCCCGCAGGGGATCGATATCCCTGATGTGATGCGCAAGTTTGCGGATATCCTGGATAAGCAGGCAGCAAGGTAACGTTATATGAACAGCCATAATATATGCCGCCCCCTGAATGAGGGGCGGCATATTTCATCTGATAATTATTTTACATTTGTCTCAGTCTGCGCGCAACTTCAAGGAGCTCTTCCTTGTTGGCTTCAGACAGTTCCTCAAAGTGCCTGACCGTTTCGTACAGCTTATCGCAGTATTCTGCGGCCTTCTTTGGCGAAAACGGTTTGGGGTCGCAGATGCGAAGGAAGTTTTCACGGTATATTTTTCTCAGCACCTCGGGCGGGAGCGGAGCGATCCCGGTTATATCAAAGCCGTATTGCGGGGCAAAAAACGTTTCGTCGCTTTCAAGGAAACGGCGGATGTTCGTGATTCCCTCGATCGGAGACATTTCCAGGGTATTGTCCGTTCCGAATATCAGCCTGTCCTGGTACTCTTCAAAAAACTCCCGGCTTCTGTTCGGATTTTTCGAAAGGTGGTAATAGATCTCTGGGCAGGGGGTTAAATCCACATTCACGTAAGGATGGCGGTCCAGAAAATCCGCCAGGCGATCCAGATCATCAGACATGAAGTACATATGCGGGAAAGTTATGCGCGCCTTTGGATGCTTTTTGAGTAAATTTTCTATCTGAGCCCTTTGCTCCTCAAGTTGTTCCCTCGTCCTGTGCACCCCGGCATTTTCCGGCAGATCTTCATCCCTGGCCGGATCATATCCGAGGAACCTGGCAAGGATCCCTTCCTTGTTCTTCTGAAACCTGCGTCTGGGCGGCATATATACGGCAGAGCCGACATGGTATATCACCGGAAACCCTGTCTTTTCAATGAGGTCGAACATCGGGTCCACCCGCGGATCATCCAGCGGCACTCCGGGACCAAGCTCCCCATCCCCCATTTTCAGACCGTCCGCCCCGGCGTCAATGAAGTCCTTAATCTGGTTTTTGAAGTCCTCACCGGTAGTTCCGAACTCGGGAATATCATAGGTACCGTCGCTGTAGACGGTGAATCTACCCGGATATAATGCTTTCAGCAATAATGCCTCGGCATCCGTAATACATACCGATTTCCCATGGCGCACACAAAGAAGGTTCATTCCGTCAAGGCCGGACGCGGTGAGATTGTCCAACCCGTTTCTGAGATAATTATCTACACCGCAGCCTCCGTGAGTATGCACATGGGCATCAAAAACCCCTTCATTGAATCGCATCACGATCCCCCTGTTCTGCAAAGCTGATTACGTGCTGAAAACATCATATCAGCGTTTAATGTATCGGTCAAGCGCCGCCTGCTGGATCTCTATGGCCCTGGACAAGTTCATGGCTTCCAGCTGGGCCAGGAAGTAGCTTTCATAATCATCCAGCGAACGTGCCCCGGTAATGTAGTTTGCGATGGTTTCCGCGCAGAATGTCTCTATATCGGCCATGATATTTACATACTCGCTGCTTTCGTCGGCAGTCAGCGATATGGGCGGCATGTTCCATGCGGGATCGAAGTCTGCCCATACATTGCATGCCAACTCGACATCTTCGTTGTCATATATGCAGTACTGGTATCCGGGGCCGGTGAACGTATTGATAAACACACCGCCTGCGGCCTGGGCAACAGGCACCTCTATATTCGCTGAAATGAGATCGGTCCAAACGGGCTCTCCGTTCACATAATTGAAGGTCTCACCTTCAACGCCGTAGCACTTAAGCATTGCTCCCTCATCCGTATACCAGAAGTCGAGCCAGCGGAGTGCGGTCTCGATCTTTTTGCAGCTGGTGGAAATGGCTGTGGGAGACCCGACGTGCGTCGACATATACGTACCGCACTTTGGTTCTACGCCATTATCACCGCCGAGCGGGGTGATGGCTGCAATATACAGGTCGGGATCGTCTGAGTAATTGCGTCCCCATTCATTGCCGACGAGGCCCGGTACTCCGTGAGCAACTACGAACTTGCCGATAGCAACGTCTGTCCAGGTCATGAAATAAGGCGTGGATACAAAGTCCGGATTGATGAATCCATTATCATACCATTCTTTCATTTTGATGACATAGTCTTTGAAACCGGGCATTGCAGGTCCATAGTGGACTTTCCCGTCGACATTCACCATCCTGGTAGCGGCTCCGAATGACGGCGGAAGGATACCATATGTACCATCAGTTACAAAACCATACTGCGGAGGACTGAAGAAACCGGTCTGGCCGGTAGCATCCTTGTAATCATGGAGGAACCGGTCAAATTCTGCGATCGTTTTCGGAATCTCGGTCCAGCCTATTTTTGCCGCCAGGTCTTCACGCCAGATAAGCCCGCCTCCGGCCTTGCGCTCGGTATCGACAAGCCCATATATGGCATACACGAGTCCGCTGTCCGTACGGCTGTCCTTATAATATCTTTCATACGAAGCAAGCCATGCGTTGTATGCAGGAGTATTTTCTTCCAGGTACTCATTAAGGCGTACATAAACACCGTCTTTTACCGCAGCCTCTCCTCCTCCCGCATAGGTATCTGCGTACAATATCATGTCCGGGAGGTCTTCACTGACGATCATTATGTTGAACATTTCATTTATCTGCTGCAAATTAGGCGTTATCCAGTTTATATGTATTCCGGTATATTTCTCTCCCGCGGTCCAGACATAGTTTTTTTCGTTCCAGTCGCTGATATGGGCCAATATTTCAGGATATAACGGATACCAATAAGTCAGCTCGTCATTATCCAGCGGATAAGTAAAAGCGCTCTTTTGCTCTTCGTCAGGTCCAGCCGAAACATCAGATGTTTGAGAAGGTGCAGGTTCATCGCTTACGGGAGAAGCAGTGGGAGCACCATCCGAGTCCGCTTCCTGTTTGCATGCGGCCAGTAACGCAAAAAGCAGAAATGCGGCAAGCAGCAGTGAAACGATACGTAGATTTTTCATGTTATCCTCCTTTATAGCCAGACTTGTTTGAATTTGTCTTTCCCATGGCAGGAAACTGATCCTGTACTTTTATCATATGGCTATATGATTTGAGTTACAACCAGACATATCTACAGTGGAATATAAAAAACTACGCTTGTATGATCGTGTCTTACTCCAATCCGCTGTAATGAACCCTCTATTGCCCGCTTTAGCATGCCGGGGCGGCATTTCTTGATGCTATAATGGACACACCTTAAGCCATTCCCAAGAAACTCGGAGAGTCAGTCACTATCAAGTGTCAGACTCTCCGCACAAATATGATTATTGACCGGTTCTATATGCTTAGTTTATCACTGCCCGCTTAACTGTACCCCTGATTTAGCGGCAGAATCAATTGTAAATCTATATGTTCGAATCAGGATATATGGGCTCACGCTTCAGCGGGAGGATCTCATCCAGGGCTATCCTTATATAATCGTTCCACATCTCAAAGTCGTGCCTGTACCCCTCTGCGCATATGTAAGTTACGTCGTATCCCATTTCCTTCAGAGTATCCGCGTCCGCTTTTACTCTATCTCCTATGAAACCTTCTTTGCTGCCTGCGATCAGATAAAACTTCGGCAGCCGGACGCCTTTTTCCTTGTTGCTCTTCGCAATAGCCCTGATATCATGTCTCGATCCGTCGATCTCATCAGATTTTCCGAACGTGGCTCCATAGAGCGGGAAACGCTTGAAATGATCGCTGTCAAGTTCTTCCTTCAATTTCTCCGTGTTGACAGTCAACCCGATCCCGCCTGAAATATCGATACAGGTGTTGTAAAGGTCAGGCCGCATGATGGCGGTGCCCAAGGCCACGTTGCCTCCCATGGCATATCCGACGATGAAATTGTCCTCGCGCTTTGGAGACGACGCGAACAGCGTCTGGACTACAACAGGGAGTTCTTCTGTCAAAAAGGTAGAATACTCCACCCCATAATTCGTATTGACACCAAAACTGTTCACAATAGAAGGTGTTACAAGCATCACATTGTTGCGCTGCGCAAAATACTCCGCATTTGTGTAACGATATGTAAGGCTGTCGTCATCTCCGCCGCCATGTATGAGATATACTGTCTGGAATTTCATCCCGGGAACATATTTCGGCAACGGCTTTTGTCCCGGAAAAACGTGATGGCGGAGTTCCTTTGTCATATCATAGTAGCTCAGGTAGTCGGTCGGATAGACTATGGTAATATTGACATACCCTCCGATCGCCTGGCTTCTATAGTTGAACCGCAGTATCCCCATAAAGAATTCCCCTTTCGTATATGATCATATGTCTTCTATAATATACCAGATTCCAGGACTGAAATTTAGATCAATAATCTATCCATAGTATAAAAAACTACAATAAAAACACGGTTCGATCCAAATTCCATTGAACTTACTATTCCATAAAGTTATAATCAAAATAAGTAATAATATATGCTTATGGAGTCGGTATGTTTGCAAAAGCCGCAAAAAGACATATGGAGGCGTATATCGCACGCCGATTGATGATCCCGACACTGATCGCATTGTATTTGCTTTCATTTGTGGCCGGGTCCTTGTCGCTGGCCTATGCAGAAAAAAACAATCAAAAAAGGCTATATAATCAATTTTATAATGAACTCCAAAAAATGCAATACAGTATCAATGTTTATCTTGAAGACATGGTCAGCATAGCTTCCAGCCTAAGGATAAACAGTGATATCGAGCTCTTTTTCAAGTACCCGGAGTTGTCCGAACATCAGAAAGAGAAGATCGCAGCCACAGCCAATGCCGCCATAAACATGTCTCCTGCGATCCATTCTATCTACATAACCAGCAGCAGGCTCGACTATTTCATGTATATCGGCAAAAGCTCGCTAAAGCTGCTCAAAAATGCCGGCTTCTATGACAACGCGGTTTTTGCAGAGCTGCAAGCCGGGCAGCTGCCGGTCCGCAAGATAAGTATCAGAAAAGTTTATAATCAAGAAACCGATCACCAGACAGAGCTGATATCCGTTTTCGGACATAACGGGTATTTAGATCGGAACGGACCGCTCACCGCCATAGTCGTGAACATGAGGACCTCATTTTTATACAATATCATCGAGTCAGGCCTTGACTGCGACAATGTCACCGTAATCGTTGATAAGAACGGGATGATATTGACAGAAAACGAAGAATTCGCCCAATACTCGCTTCTGTCCGACTATGGTATCGACATGTCGGAGCTTGAAGCAAAACATGACTTTGTGAAGTATGACAACGGAAAAAGGTATCGCTACTACATAGCCAGTACAGAAGCAGACATATTCGGGAACAGGCTGCTCAGCCTTGTCCCCTCGTCTTATATCGCGAAGGTTTTACTGCCCGGAAGGATAACGGCGATCGCGATCTTCCTGCTGGCGATCATAATCGTCTCGCTCATGTGCATGTTTCTCAATCAGCTCGCCAGGAAACCTATAACCGAGCTGGTTTTAAGGACCAATAAAATCGAAAGAGAACTTGCGGGAGACGGTAAGGCCCAAATGATGCAGGTGCTTCGAAGCGTGATGACACATGGGAGGATATATCCCGAAGAAAAGCGCAAAGAGATGGTAAGGAGCATAAGTCTGCCGTTCGAAGCCGGCGACCGGGCATTTTTGATGGAAGTACTGATACACAACTATTTAGGGCTCATATCGGAAAAAACCAACAGGGAGTATGAGGAGCTGATTTTAAGAGCTGGAAACATTATTGAGGATATAATGTCTGCCGATTCCAAATGCATGGTGGTAAACCGGATAGCAAACGGATCATATTATATAATCGCGTCTCCGTACGGCAATGCCGAAGAACGACTGGACGACATAATAAGCAATGCCATTGACAGCATCACCTCAACACTTCCGGAAGCACTGGGGATAAAAGTCGTAATATTATACAGCACCAGGACGGTCGATATTCATGACTTATATCTGCTGGTAGAAAAAACGGAGAAGGCAGCGGCAAACAGGCCGTTCTTTTCCCCCGGCACCATAATAGATGTAGATCGATTCAGGATGGATGATTACACCGAACTGTACAGGAAAGTGTTTCAAAAAATAAACAGATACTCGCTTGCCATGCAGGCCGAAGATTTCGGGAATGCCGACAGGCTCTGCGAAGAGATATTTGACGTCAGGAATACCGCGGAAATGCGGCTGGCCTGGAGCGTTATGACGATGACCACATTGCCCATGATCTGCTCATCCTACCCGGATCAGGTCAGTTTCGAAATCACCGAAATGCTGAACGACGAAAAAACGATCGGAAAACTGTCGAGCCCGGAGGAAATGAAATCCTGGGTTATCGAATGCCATCAGAGGCTATGTGAGAAAATACGCTTGCACAAATCGGAAAGGAACTGCGATCTGGTTACTCAAGTGAATAAGATAGTCCAGTGCAACTACAGCGATCCGGAACTGAATGTCGCATATATAGCGGACAAAATCGGCGTTTCCCCAAATTACCTGAGCAGCTCATACAGGAAGCTCACTTCAACAAAACTAACCGAGTATATACAGGATGTCAGGATGGCTATGGCGCGCGATAAACTTATCAATACCGATATGCTTGTCAGCAGCATAGCGAGAGCCTGCGGTTACAAATATAATGTGGGATATTTCCAGCAGCTGTTCAAGCGAAAACATGGCCTTACTCCGACGCAATACAGGGATAAAATGAGAGCAATGGACAACTTACCTATATAAATGTTTTTGACCGTCAGGAGGAAAATGATCATGAAAAGGATCCCTTATTCAAAAGCAGAGCTGGATGTGATCGGCTATTACCCTCAGACCACTCCGCAGGGCAACAGGAGCGAAAAACTGAACACGCCTGTCACCCCCATGGAAAACCTCAGGGTTTTTATCTCGAATGAGATCCCTCATTGGATGCCTAACGGCGAGTACATAACCTTCAGCCCCTCGATCATACCGGATAACATTGCGAGAGGTGCGGTCGTTGAGGTGGATCCTTCCGATGAAAAAGGCGGGAGGGACATGTTCGGGGTCGAGTGGGAGTATAGCGACCTTGCGGGCGGCTCCATGGTCAAACCAGGAAACCCGCTTTTTGATGACGCAAACGACTGGAGGAAGGCACTGAAGTTTCCCGACATTTCAGGCTGGGACTGGAAGAAATGCGCGGAAGAGAACCGCGAGCTGCTTGAAACCAGGGACGATCCGATATGGATAACTCAATACACCGGCCTTTTTGAGCGCCTCATATCTTTCATGGATTTTGAAAACGCCGCTGTCGCTCTGATAGACGAATCCCAGAAAGACGCCGTAAAGGATCTCTTCTCGGCACTTTGCGACTTATATGAAGATATCATCGATCACTATGTAGAATATTTCAACATGACCGGCTTTTTGTTCCACGACGACTGGGGATCCCAAAGGGCGCCCTTCTTCTCCCTGGACGTCTTCAGGGAAATGATCGCACCGTATATCCGCAGGCTGACTTCGTACTGCCACAAAAAATCCGTGATATTTGAACTGCATAGCTGCGGGCATACCGAACTGCTTATGGACGGCATCGTTGAGTGCGGGATAGACATGTGGCGCCCCCAGCCAATGAACGATATCGACAGCCTGCTGAAAAACTACGGGGACAGGATAAAACTCGGGATAAGGCTGCCTGTATTTTCTGATGATACACCTGATTCGGAGAAGGTACGGGCTGCAAAAGAGATAGTTTCCAGGTACGGTATATATCCAAAAAGCGTATATACGATGTCACATTTTCAGGATCCGGTTTTCAGAAAGGCTTTGTATGAAGAAAGCCGCATTTTGTATAACAAGCTGTTTGCTGAGAGTTGAAATGCCTATCATTGATCCGTTCTGTGTTATGAACGGTTAAGATCCGGCTCTGTCCACTCCGTCCAACGGCAGGAGGCACGACCCGGATCGGCTTTTTCCCATTCTTATGCTGCATATAGCGGCAATCAGCGTCAAGTCGTTTGGCTCCAAAATCAAGAAATATGAAAGCAGTTATGTTGAAATTTATAACTAGTGTTGCAAAGTAATCTTGTTAGTCCGTCCCAAACGCATTATATATTCTATAAGGAACCGAATTGCCTGATGCCAAATGCATGACCCCATATGTTACGTTGCCGCACTGCCTCATTTGGATGAAGCAATATGGTCGACGGCTCGGTTTCATTGGACGATTATGAGGAAATATTCATCGATCAGCTGTAAACCGGGGATCGATGATGCTGTCTCGATCCGGCAGGAAGCTCTGTACAGATACGACCGCAGATATGCATTTTTCGACTAAGGCAAAAAATCAAAAGGAAAAGGTTAACGGTGCATGAAACACGACATCAAAAGAACAGTTGACGGGGATCCGGTCAATCTATGGAACAGGTCATATGTCATGGTATTACTGCTGGGATTGGTCACCGGAATGTCATCCCAAATGGTGACTCCCCTGGTTTCAAAATATGCGGTGGGCATTGGAGCTCCGCTTACCATAGCTGCAACGATATCATCCCTTATGTCGATCGCAGCCCTTGTTTGCCGGCCAATCTCCGGAGCGGTGACGGATCTGGTAAACCGCAAGGCACTGATGATAGCTACGACTATAATAACCGGCCTGAGCATCGGCTGCTATGCTTTGGTTGAAAATATAAGCGTTTTGATCGCCATGCGGACGATCCACGGGATCGCATTCTCCTTTATGAGTGTTGCAAACATGGCATTTGCAACAAGCTTCATTCCCAAAGACCGCATCGGTGAAGGCCTGGGATACAATGCCCTGGCAGCGATCGTAAGCCAGGCGGCAGGACCTAACCTGGGATACTGGCTTGCTGAAAATTACAGCTTTAAAGTCTGCTTTATGACTTCAGCTTTCCTGAGCATTGCAGCAGTGGCGTTTATGTTGATGATCCCCTATGAACATACCGACGTCAAAGCCGGTCAGGGCAAAAAGCGATTCTCGTGGGACAACCTCATCGCAAAGGAATTGATCCTGTACACCGTACTTATCTCGATTTTCAGCATGGGCAACGGCCTGTTGAATACCTATCTCGCCCTTATGGCTGAGCAACGGGGAATTCCCAACGTGACTCTGTTTTTTACCGCATATTCGGTGATGCTTCTGCTGGTACGTCCGGTATCAGGCAGGATACTTGACAGGAAGGGCATAGCCGTGGTTTTGTATCCGGCGTTTCTTATCCATGCGGCCGGTATCGTCATAGTCGGTGCGGCATCAAAGCTGTGGATGCTCATCGTTGCCGGTATCCTCAAGGCGATAGGCCAGGGCTCCGGCACTCCGTCGATCCAGGCCCACTCCGTCAAGGTCCTGGGCAGGCAGCGTGCGGGCGTGGCGTCAAGCACCACATTCATCGGGCAGGACCTGGGCAACGCCATAGCCCCGATCCTGGGGAGCTTCGTGGCCGAAAAGCACGGATATGGGACCATGTTCTACGGATATGCGGCTGTAGTTGCGATTTTGGGCTGCGGCCTTATCATGATCCAGAGAATGATTGAAAAACGCCGTGAGCAGAACACGGCCGTGAAAGGGTGATGACACAATGGCTATTATCGATCTTACGTTCCGGTCTGCAGCGTTGGGTTACAACACTACGGTGACTGTCTGCTTTCCGGAAAACAACGGCTCCGACAGGCGAACGGGAAAGCCTTATCGCTATAAGCCGGGAGTAAAATACCAGGTGCTGTGGCTTTTGACCGGCGGAGGCGGAGACAGCAGCGAATGGGTCCGCCTTACAAACATCGAAAGGTATGCTGCTGAGAAAAATCTTATCGTGATAACGCCTGCGACCTTCCTCAGTTTATACACTGACATGTATTACGGAGAAAAGCACTTTACATATCTGACCGAGGAGCTGCCGCGGGTAATGCGCTGGATGCTCCCCATCTCGGATAAGCGTGAAGATAATTTTATCGCCGGTTTTTCAATGGGCGGATACGGGGCTTTCAAGTCTGCTTTTGCGTATCCCGAAAGGTTTGCCGCGGCGGGAAGCTTCGGCGGCGCTTTGGATATGGTCAGCATCGTGAAGTCGACCCACCTTCACGACGGAGTTCTTGACAGAGATTTCCTGCTTGCATTCGGCAGCCTGGAGAATCTTGAGCACTCGGTAAACGACGATATGTATATGGCCGAAAAACAGATGAAAGCCGCAAAGGATATGCCGAAACTGTTCATTTCGGTCGGAAAAGACGATTTCACTTACTCCAGAAACGTTGAAACCAGGGATAAGCTGGTCGATTTGGGTTACGATGTGACTTGGGATACCGGAGAAGGTACTCACAGCTATGAATATTGCGACAGCAGGATCAGGGTGTTCCTTGAATGGGCGGGTCTGAAGGGAACGCCGATCTATAATACGGAGGGATGAACATGGCAAGGCTTCAGATCCACATGGAGAGCGAGATCCTGCGCTTTACCACACAGGTTGACATTGCGATACCGGAATACGGGTTTGCCGAAAGAAGAGCAGGCGTATCACCCGAAGAATACTATTCCGAAAAGAACAAGCTGCCCGTGATGTTCCTTTATCATGGCGGAACGGGTACCTGCTCCGACTGGTTCCGTTTCAGCAGGATCGAAGAGCTGTCGGAAGAGAAAAAGTTCATCGTGGTCTGCCCTACCGCCCAGAACTCCTGTTACACGAATATGGCATACGGTCCGCGCTGGTTCGATTTCATAAGCATTGAACTGTACGATATGGTCCACTCCATGTTCCCGGCCTCGACCGACCCGGCCGGAAACTTCGCCGTGGGACTTTCCATGGGCGGCTATGGAGCACTCAAGAGCGCACTTACATATCCCGAAAAATACGGCTACGGTGCTGCCATGTCATCGGCAGCATATATACCCCAGGAAGTAGCCCTGGGAATATGCCCCCTCCCGGATGGCGGGAAATCCATATTCGGAGATCCGGACAAGGTGCTCGGCAGTGACAACGACCTGTTTGCCCTGGCCGAGCGTCTGAAGGCCTCGGGCCGTGTCCTCCCGAAACTTTACAGTGCCTGCGGAACTGAAGACTTTACGTTTGAAGGGAACGTCAAGTTCAAGAACCACATGCTGGATCTTGGATACGACTTTACATGGGTGCAGGACCCCGGTTCTCACACGTGGGACTATTGGAACGACCATATCAAAATGGTTTGTGATTGGCTGCCGCTCTAAGAAAGGAGTGTCATATGCGATACACTTATGGAAAGACAGGTACCGCGATCCGCGAAGCCGACACCGAAAGCGGCCGGGTAAGAGGGCTGCCGGGCAACAACCGGAGTTTCACAGTTTTCAAAGGCATCCCATATGCCGCACCTCCCGTCGGCGAACTGCGATGGAGGCCGCCCCAGCCTGCACCGAAATGGGACGGCGTACGCGAATGCTGCTATTTTTCAAGGGATCCGGTCAACTTTTTCCCTCCCTTTCCAGGCAGGATCGCGGACGAAAATAATGAATCCGAAGACTGCCTGTACCTTAACATATGGACCCCTGCAAAAAGTTCCGATGAAAAGCTTCCCGTACTCGTATGGATCTACGGCGGGGGCATGATGGGAGGGACCGCGGCCAGTTCGGTCTATGACGGCGAGGGCTTTTGCAAACGCGGCGTGATACTCGTCACCTTCAACTACAGGACGGGAGTGCTTGGCCTGCTTGCGCATCCCGAACTTTCGGAGGAAAGCGGCTATGGCGGTTCGGGGAACTATTACTTCATGGACCAGATGGCCGCCATCAAGTGGGTAAAGAGAAACATAGCCAATTTCGGCGGCGACCCTGACAGGATCACGATCTTCGGCCATTCGTCAGGCGCGATCGCGGTTACAGGCATATGCGCCTCTCCGCTGTCAAAGGGTGATTTCATAGGCGCGGCGATCCAAAGCTCAGCCGTTTTGCGGGATTTTGACGGTGTCGGGGAAATCTACCTTGCCCTTGACAAAGCCGAGCAGCGGGGTATGGACTTTGTAAGACGCTGTGGTTGCTCGAACATATCAGAATTGAGGAACGCCAGTACCGATTTGCTAAAGAAAACGTTCTGGGAATGGCCGCTCGGAAGGCACGCGTTCTGCGGGACGATCGACGGATATGTTTTTCCGGCAAGCCCCGTGCACGCGTGGTATACCGGTGCTGCGCATGATATAAGTTACTTATGCGGTACCGCGGAAGACGAAGAAAACGGCCTTTTCGGCTTTCCCGGTGTGCCGAACTACCTGACAAGGGAGATGCTTTCCGAATACGCAAATAACTTCGGTGAGAAGAAGGACGACTTCCTTAAATTCTGTGAAAGCCTGGATGACCACGAAATCATGATAGGCAAGACCCTCAACGGGACCATGCGCAATATGCAGCTTGCGGAAAACCAGCTTCGCCACGGCAGGAAACCTGCTTACCTTTTCTGCTTCAGGCGGAGGCTCCCCGGAGACAATGCCGGCGCGCCCCACGGAGCGGAGCTTCCATACGTGTTCCAGACCTTGCAGAACGGCTGGAGGCCTTACTCGGGTGCAGACTACGAGTTGTCGGATATCCTGGCGGATTATTGGGCCAACTTTGCCAGGACTGGTGATCCGAACGGTCCGGGAATACCTGAGTGGAAGCCGTATACGAAAGACGATAAGCGGGTGTTGATGATAGATACACCTCCTTACATGTGCGAGAGACCGCTTCCAAAGATCCAGCAATATAAACTGAACTATTTCCTCACAACTGATGACGCATATTCGTATGTATAAAAGGCAAATTAAAGTGTAAGAACAGGAAGAAGTAAGAGAGATACAATAGGTGAGAAAGTAAGAGAGATGCAATAAGCGAAAAGCAATATAAGAAGATGAAAAAACAAGTGGCTCCGAACCGATCACTCGTCGCAGCCACTTGTCGCATTTTCCTCGTTATATAATGGTGCACAGACCTAAAGAGCTTTATTAAAGCGTGATATATAAAATTATTCATAATTACATTTTTTCAGATATTGGTCCCTTCTGCTTTGAAGCAAAGGTCAGCACATAATCTGAACACTTCGCCTCAACCACATTGTACCGATCATAAAGTGCCAATCACTGCTCTATTCTTTTGAAAATCTCAGTACATTCCAGCTCAATGCCGGCACCTTCGCAATGAACCTGCCGCTTTCAAAATATCCTCCGGGTCCCATGGCCGGCACAACGTTATTCGGGTTTTCCGCCGTATTGACAGCTTTCACATCATCATGATGGATAATGATGTGCTCATCAAACGACAGCTCACCAAATGAACGAAGGTCCAGCTCAAGCGAATAGTCATCGTTCATATCGCGATTGACGCAGAACAGCGTCAGACTTCCGTCATCGCCGAGGACGGCCGCTGCATCTATATATGGAACATCAGTATAGTCTGTGCAGTCATATTTCGGACTTGAAACCAGGGCGTTGAGAGCCTTTCCTCTGCCGTATCTGGACGCGTGCATGAACGGATAGTATATGGTCTGAGCCCAGGCGGCGCCTCCGTTCTGTGTCATGATAGGCGCAATGACATTTACAAGCTGCGCCATGCAAGCTATTTTCACCCTGTCCGCGTTTCGGATCAAAGTCATGAGCATGCTTCCCACAAGCAGCGCATCTTCAAAATTATAAACATCCTCAAGGAGCGGCAGAGCGCGGCCCCATTTGCTCCTCTTTGTGATCTCCCTGTCCTGTTCATGCGAATGGTACCACACGTTCCATTCATCGAACGACAGGTTTATTTTCTTCCTGCTGTGTTTTTTCCCCTTTACGCTGTCACATATTGCAACAACGGTCTTTATGAACTCATCCATATCCATGGTGCGCGCCAAAAAGCCGGGGGTGTCATTTGTCGGGTTGCCGTAATATCTGTGAAGAGATATATAGTCTACGGTATCATAGCACTCTTCCAAAACCTGCAATTCCCAGTCTCCGAAGGTGGGCATCTGGCTGTGTGAAGAACCGCATACGACCAGCTCTACCGAAGGATCGACCCACTTCATGACTTTCCCGGCCTCGTTGGCTATGCGGCCATACTCCCAGGCCGTCTTGTGGGCGATCTGCCAGGGTCCGTCCATCTCGTTGCCAAGACACCATAGCTTTATATCGAACGGTTCATCTGCACCGTTTTTCCGTCTGAGATCGGACCAGTACGATCCGCCCCTGTGGTTTGCATATTCGACGATATTTCGAGCCGCATCCACACCCCGTGTACCCAGGTTTATCGAATACATCGGCTTGGCGTTTGCCTTCCTGCACCAGGAGATATACTCGTGCAAACCGAACTCATTGGTCTCCGTCGTGAACCACGCCAGATCCAGCCGCGCGGGGCGGCTGTCCTTCGGTCCTATGGAATCCTCCCAGTTGAAACCCGAGACGAAATTGCCGCCGGGATATCGGACTACAGTGATGCCGAGATCCCTGACAAGCTCCATGACGTCACCGCGAAAACCATTTTCATCGGCGGTCTGATGCCCGGGCTCATATATGCCCCCGTAAACGCACCGGCCCAAATGTTCGACGAAAGAACCATAGATCCTGGGGTCAATATCCCCAATGACATAATCCTTGTCTAAAATTACGGATGCCTTTTTCATTGCAATGACCTCACTTTCCGATACCCACCGGATCATCACGGGGCCCGAACGTTTCCCGATATTCGGTCACCTGCGCTCAAAAGCTCAAGAGATACCTGAAACCCCATTAATGATCTCAATTAATGTTCACAACACTATTATTATTAAATTTAATGGTAACATTTGCATTTATGCTTGTCAATAAAATGAGAGCATTCAGCAGAAGTGACCCTGGCTCTGACTGCCCGGGGTCACTTTCAATGTTGATCGATAATATCAGGATCTATTTTACATTTGCGGATGTTGTGCTCTGTCTCGATTTTTTTGCAACATCCTTTTTGTAAACATCTCACGGATGGCTCTCGTTATGACTGGCAACCATGAAGATCAAATCACACTTTCCTCAGCTCACCCTTATATGCATCCGTCCGGGGTATCCATTTCAGGAACCGTTCCACGGTGTGGTTCCAGAAGCGCCATTCATGCCCCATACCTTCGGACTCTTCCCAGGTAACATCCACACCCATTTTGATCAGCTCATCGCGAAACGCGGCGCCCTGCTTGTATAGAGGGTCCGCAGTTCCGCATGACATGAACATTGCAGGGAATGGCTTTCCCTCTGCTATGATCCTCTTTGCCGCCTCCTCGGGGTCATCCGGAGCCGCTTCCGTTCCCGGAAGGCGGATGCCCGCCGAGAATGCGCCGATCGCCCTGAAGCGTTCGGGATTATTTAGCCCGTTATACAAAGCGCCATAGCCGCCCATCGAAAGGCCGGCGATGTAGCTGTCTTCAGGCCTGGTCGATATCGGGAAGTAGCCCTGCAAAAATTCCGGGAGTTCGTGGACAAGGAAAGTGCTGTAGTTCTCTTTCACGATCCCCGTGCCCGGATGGTTTCTGAACGCCTTGTTTTCTCCTGAGAAAATGGCGACTGCGATGTTATGCTCTTCGGCAAAAAGCTCTATATTCGTGTAAGATGTCCATGCCGTATAATCGTTCCATCCGCCATGCAGAAGATAGAGAACGGGATACTTTGCCTTAGGTGTATGGCACGGATTGGGCATCATGGTTTCCGGGCAGGTGAGCGAAGGGACGATGACCGTCATTTCTATCGTACGGGCCAGGGAATAGGAAATAAACGAACATGTAAATCTCGCCATATTTTAACCTCCGTAATATTCAAACCACAGTCAGGCTCAGTCATCGAACACGCTTTGCTGTGCAAAACCGTTATAAATACCGGGCCTTACGGCTTTGGGGCGCTCAACGCGGGAAACCATCGTATGATAACGGCCGTCACGGCAACCCTGGATGATCCCGTGGACGGTTTCGAACGCCTGGAACCCCATGGAATAATGGCAGCGCGGTTTACGGCCGTTCCTTATGGCGAATGCAAGATCCATCAGGCCTACGCCGCGCGCTTCTTCAAGATAGCCGTGCGTCGGAGGGATCCTGTAGTTCGGAAGCGGAACAAGTCCGCCGGGTGTGTATGCCGGAGGTGACCCGACATTTGTCTGGATATAGACATTGCCCCCAAAGAAATTCGGATCGGGGCATATCAGAGTAGCCTCACTGCCGTATACGACAAACATCTGGTCACTGTCCCTTATGCCGGATGCGAAGATGATAGAGCCGTATACTCCGTTGGAAAACTCCAGCGAACCGACCAGTGTATCCGGCTCGCTGTTGGCCAGATCGCTGTTGTAGAGGGTATTAAGCGGATCTTTTGACTCATGGTATCTCAGGTTGGTTTTTATAAAGCCGCTTACCCGCTCGATGTTTCCGAACAAATTGATGAGATTGTGCAGATAATAGCCGCCCATATCAAACGGGAGCCCGCTGCCGTCCGGGGTACGCGGGTTGTATCCGGGAAGCATTGACATCATCCTGGCAAACATGTCACTGTTATCGCCTTCCTGCTTGGGGTACTCACGGCGTGTGCTTTGCCCGCGTTCGCCGCCAAGGATCATGTTGCCCCTGGTGACCAGGCAGTAAGACGCGATCGGTGTCCCGATAAAACCGCTGTCTATGAGCTGGCGGATAGTTTGCCAGGCTCCTCCCAGGAAGGTGTCCGGGGCCACGGTGTACCACTGCCCGTTTTTCTCGGCTTTTTCAGCCAGCCTGGCCAGCTCGAGCCCCTCTTCCCATGTTACGGCCATCATCTTCTCGGAGTGTACGCTCTTTCCCGCTTCCAGGGCAGCTTTTGTGACCTCATAGTGCGATGTCGGATATGTAAGATTCAATACGACTTCGATTTCCGGGTCATTATATATGTCCTCATTCGTGCATGCCTTCGCACCGAACTTCTGCTCAAAAAGCCTGGCGCGCTCCTCAACGGTATCCGCACACTTTACGACATCGATCATGTTATACTGTTTGAGGATCGTCGGCATGTAGGCGCGCAGCGCTATCATTCCGCAGCCTATCAGTCCTACTTTGACAGGTTTCAAGTTAGCCATTTACTGTTTCCCCTTTCATTGCAAAATCATTCGACATATCCGGTTTCTTTCATGTTAAGGTAAGCCGCTGTCAGGATCTCCTTGTTTTGCAGTATGTTCGGGAAATCCTGTTCAACGATTGCCCACTCGATATCCTCTTCAGCTCCCGCTTTCAGGCAACCGCAAAGGTCCAGTTTCCCCGTTCCGACTGTTGTGAACTGCGGAGCCATGACATTCGGCATGCCCCTGTACTGCACTGTTTTGTCTATGTAATCTTTGATATGCAGGGCTGATATCCTCTTCCCGAGCTGACGGATCAAAGCTACCGGGTCCGCACCCGCATAGGCAGCCCAGCCGCAGTCAAGTTCAAATGTGAGGTTCTCGGTGTTTGCCGCGATCAGCTGCAGATGCGGAACGCCGCGGTAACATTGCGTAAATTCAATATCATGGTTGTGATACATGAAGTCTATGCCTTCAGCTTTAAGTATCGTCGCCTTCTTTTCAAAGTCCTCGATCTCCCGCATGACTTCATCGTAGGATGCAGGCTCAGGACGGCCGCCGAAGCGGTACATGGATGCCAGGTTGTTAAAGGCCACTACGCGTCTTACTCCGATCTGATTTGCCTGGCGGATTATCTCATCCATGCCCGGTTCAGGCCGTCCGGGAAAACTCATCAGGCCGATATCGATCGGCTCGATGCCATAGCTTTTGACGCGGGCAAGGTTCTCCTCTACGCTGCCCTCCCTGAATAAGGCCCCTCCGTTTTCGAAGCCCTTATAGCCTATCCCGGCATACTCCCTCAGATAGTCGTAGAACTCTTCGCCCTTTGCAGTAAAGGGCATGAAACCGATAAACCCAGCTTTCAGCTTTTGCATAGCTTCTACTCCCCTCTTGTAAATAATGATATGGTTTGGCAAGTGACTTTTACCCACGTGATTTCCATCGTTAGCCGAATGGGAGATTGCCCGTATATCAAGCGAGCTACCTCCCATTTGAGAACCAAAAGCGCCGATACCGGTCCATATACACAGTAAATATGCTAATCGGCCAGAGATTTTTAGATGGAGCGGAAAGCCGTATCTGATTACCGATCACTTACGGTTGCTATATCTTTCAAGTGCATTCTGTTTGATCCGGATGGCATCTTCAATACCCAGATCGATAATAGTCTGACGGAAAGCATCAAAGTTGGAGAGCGGCTCATTGCCTGTGATGGAGTTGACGACCATTTTATTGATATATGTTTCGACGTCGCCCATTATGTCTAAACACTTAATTATAAGTCGATATTAGCAAATTGCACTATTCGAGTCAAGTTTTTTCAAGTATATTTAATGCATTTTCTTTGCTTGTTTTAGTGATTTTCAACTGTTTCTTTCTTGCCGTCGTTGTATATTCCAATCCCGGATCAGGATTTTCTCTCATTTTTATTTGAGACTCTGGCGAAATATTGATATATGAGTTGAAAATCAGGAGGAAGAGTTGGAGAGGACTTGAAAATCCCCGGGTTTGCACCGGATATGCAAATAACTAAGCAGAGGCTTTTCAGTCTCTGCTTTATTATTCTTTTATGATTTGCTCTATTTGCAACGATCAAATAATAGATTCCATAGAGCAGCATCAATGACCGATGTGTCATTTTTCCGCAAACATCAGTCGTCTATCAAACTGTGTGCCGTATAGATGCTCAACTGTTCTCCTCGGGGCAGTAAACCGTCAATAATAGATTTCAATGTCCGTACAGTTATATCGGCGAGAACTTCGAGCTGTTGGGCTATAACGGGTATTCCCATCCGCTGTGTACGGGGCGAGTCAACAAAGGACACCGGCAAAATGTCCTCGGGAACTGAAAGCCCGTATTTTGAAGCGACATCACGAACAACCCATACATCATTAACATACTGACAAATAACGGCATCCGGATACCTGTCAGGATCATTGAAAAGTTCAAACCATGCTTCATTTGATCCGTCTGTATCTTCAGCAGGAAAAGTGGGCAGCACAACCGGCTGCAGGACCTCAAGTCCGGACATGATGCACGCGCGCGCATAACCGAAATATCTTTTGCATTGATGCGTGGATCTATATAATTCACTGATGGTGGGCTGCTTGCTCCGGTACATGTCATGTCCCACAAAAAGGATTCGCCTGCACCCTCTTGAAATCAGATACGCTGTGGCATCATATCCTGCCTGCTCGTCATCTATCGAAACCGTGACCGTACCGGGAAAACCGTATTGCTTGCGGCAGGATACAACCGGTTTGAGCTTGCTTATCCTTATATATTCATCTTCTTTGATATCAAAGTCGCACAGTATCGATCCGTCATAGCCCTGTATTACTTCTTCAATACTGTCTATATCTTTCCTGCTCATGATGAATTTGTAGGTCAGGTTCACTCCCTGAGAGCGGGCCGCACGTTCAAGCGTTGGGAGCAGTTCGGAAGATTCATGGGTGGACATGAAGACAAAAACGATCACGCGATAGCCATCCTGTTTTTCGCCTTGCACGAAATTCTGCTCGGTAATGTTGTCCGATTGGGCAAGACGTTCCCTCGGTTTATATCCGAGCTTTACCATCGCCTCTTTGACCCTGCGGTATTTCTCCGTGTTGACGCGATAATTCCCGTTCGCAACACGGGAAACCGTGGCAGTTGAAACCCCGGCTAGTTTGGCGACATCTTCAATGGTTGCCATCTCCACACCCCATACCAAAGTTTGCATATTTATTGATTAAATATTGTACATTATTATCGCCTGCCGCGCAAGTAATTGCTTCTCAGATCCAGGTACATATTTTTTGCATTTTCACAATTTTCATTCTGAAAACTTGACAATATTAGAAAACAACATTATAATCGAAGAAAGAGAGGGTTGAACGTTATACTTAAAAATCGTACTAATTGGAGGTTTGGAAATGAAAAGAATTCTGGCACTTTCACTTGCACTTCTCTTATGCATGGTTCTGTTTCTAGGCGGCTGTTCCAACGACACCCCGACAGACGAACCGGCGGAGCCGACCAAGGGAACGAATCAGACGGCCGCTCCCACTGCTCCGTCCGGCAGTGACGACGAGCCCGGCTCACTTATCAAGCTTCCTATCGTCGATACCACTGCGACCTTCCAGATCTGGGCTTACAACCAGGCAGCCAACTACGGCGTAATGGACTTCAATGATTTGGAAGCATGGCAGGAGCTTGAGCGCAGGACAAACGTGCACATCGACTGGATACTTCCTCCCGCGGCAGACCTGACGACTTCGTTGAACCTGACTCTTAATTCCGACCAGCTCCCGGACAGTTTCATGTTGTATTACAGCATGCTCCCTGGCGGACTTGACAAGGCCATCGAAGACAATTACATCACGGACATAACCGATCTCGTCAACGAGTACTGCCCGAATTATCTTGCACAGATAAGCATGGAGGACCTGGCAAAGGGTTCACGTACCGACAGCGGCGCACTGCCCGGCTTCTTCGGCATCAAGCGCACCGTGCAGCCCAACTGGCTGGGACCCATCGCACGCAAGGATATAATGGATAAGCTTGGTCTCAACACCCCCTACACACTCGACGATTATCATGACCTGCTCGTCGCTTTCAGGGATTACGGCGTTGAGTGTCCTACCACCATCACCAACACAGGACTTGAAGGCTACCTGATGGCTGCGTTCGACCTGCCTTCCGGATACTGGTACCAGGTGAACAATGTAGTACATTTCGCTCCCATCGAAGACAGCTTCCTTGAATACGTAACACTGATGCGCGACTGGTATAATGAGGGGCTTATCGACCGCGACTTCTACACTCTGTCCGGCTATGACGCAAAGAACTTCAACACGGCTTATACCCTTACCGGCAAAATAGCCTTGTTCAACACTACATATCAGAACATCCACGCATATATGGTCCAGGCGGCTGAAGGCGGAGACGCCGAGTATGAGCTTGTCGCTGTTCCCTTCCCGGTCAAGAACCTCGGTGACAAGCGCCATATAGGCAGCACGAGCCAGGAGCGCTGGCAGAGCAATATCGGAACCATCAGCCCGACTTGCGGAGATCCTGTCACACTCGCCAAGTGGTATGACTACCTGTTCAGCGATGAGGGTTGGATACTTTCCTCCTACGGTACAGGTACAGCTTTCACTTATGACGAGACCGGACATCCGAGGGGCAATGAGCTCATTTACAACAACCCGGACGGGCTCACTCCTTACCAGGCCATGAATATTTACTCCATGACGCCTGACATCCCGACCCTGTACGACTGGGAACGCGAGCTGCTGGTCACCCTGAATGACAACGCACTTGCCGCTTTCGACATCTGGATGCAGAACGACGACAACGCCTATGCAATGCCCTCCATGATATTCCCGACCGTTGAGGAGAGCAGCCGCTTCGCTGCGATAATGGGCGACGTCCAGACCTATATCACCGAGATGGTCGTCAAGTTCATCACGGGCATCGAACCCCTCTCCAAGTTTGAAGAGTTCCGTCAGAACATTTATAACCTGGGTGTAGAGGAAGCCATAGCTATAAAACAGGCCGGACTTGATCGCTACAATGCCCGCTGACGGCCGGGGATCCTTGGATCACTCCCGTAAATCAAATTAATTCTAGGAGATGTCACTATGGCAAGAAAATTTCATTGCGGCCCAATCATAGAAACAAATGCGGGAAAAATAAGGGGATTTGAGCTTGACGGAGTATACCACTTTTACGGCATCAAGTATGCGGAAGCCAAGCGTTGGCAGCAGCCGACCCCGGTAGAACCCTGGCAGGGAGTGAAGGATGCGCTGGATTACGGTTACGTCAGCCCGTTGCTTACACCCAACTCCCCGCGTATGGATCTGTTCATACCTCACCGTTTCTGGCCTGAAAGTGAAGACTGTCTGAACCTGAACGTTTGGACGAATACCACAGACAGGAATGCCAAAAAGCCGGTCATGGTATGGTTCCATGGCGGCGGGTATGCGGCAGGCTCCAGCATTGAGATGGTCGCTTATGACGGCGTTAACCTTGTCGTACATGGCGATGTCGTCGTTGTCACCGTCAACCACCGTCTGAACATTTTCGGTTACTTTGACCTGTCATCATACGGTGACAAGTACTGGAACTCGGGCAATGCAGGTAATGCAGATCTCGTCGCGGCACTTCAATGGGTGCACGACAACATCGAAGCATTCGGCGGAGATCCGGAAAACGTAACTATATTCGGACAGTCGGGCGGAGGCGGAAAAGTCATCAACATGTATATGACCCCTGCTGCTGACAAGCTGTTTGCCCGCGGGATCATGATGTCCGGCGGCGCAGGTGCTCCCTGGAAGATCGAGCGTCACGACAGGGATATAGCGGAAATGCTCATAAGACAACTCGATGTAAAGAGCATCGAGGACCTTGAGGCATGCCCGACCGAGGATTTGATTTACGCGTTCCGCAAGATCTCACCCGAACTGAACGAAAAGGGCTGGGGCGGGATCGGTCTGTGGCATCCGGTACCGAACGACTGGTATTTAGGCCATCCGTATGATGTCGGATACACCGAAGCGGCTTCAAAGAAACCTCTGATGGTCGGTTCCGTTATCGCGGAATTCGGTGCATTTTTAGGAAACATACCAAACAAGGACGAGATTCCGGTCGAAGAACGCAGGAACATCCTTGCAAAACAGTTTGGACAGGAAAAAGCCGACGAGCTGATCAGGCTGTTCAAGCAGGTATATCCCGACAAGAACGAGCTCATCCTGAGCTGCATGTCCAACCGCACGCAGCTCATGGAGTTCGTGGATCATCGAAGCAAGAATGCCGAGGCTCCCGTCTACGCTTACCTGTTTGCATACGACTTCCCGATCAATGGCGGAACACCCGCATGGCATTGCGCCGACATACCGTTTGCGTTCCACAACACCGACAAGGTTGCGATCTGCAATCGCGATGACGGATCGACGGACAGGCTGGAAGCAGCCTATAGCGGTGCATATGTAGCATTCGCAAGGACCGGAAATCCGAATGGCGAAGGGCTGCCTGAATGGCCTGCCTATACCGAAAATTGCAAGGCGACTATGCTGTTCGACAGCTACTCGCGAGCAATGATCGATGAAGATACCGAGCTGCAGAAGGCGCACCTTCCTGTTGCGACAAGCGGTTTCCCGAGGCGTCTCAACGTGACAATGTAACCTAACGACATAAACTGACTTGAGACTTTAAGTCTATTGTCTGGTTAGAGCTGCAGTGTAAAACAGATCCGGTAGGCAGACTGTTTGCTTACCGGATCCTGTTTTTTGGGATGTCGCTTCCTTTGCTCTATTTGAAATACCTTTACCAGGTTCATAGCGGGCAGAGGCCACTGATTTCAGCTAACGGAACAATCCAATCAACAATCGGGTTTGAAAAGTGATGATTTTGCGAACTTTTCGCCAACTCAATGGTTTTAGTGCAACAAATATATTGATATAACCGTTCATTTATATTATAATAACAAAATGTGGAAGTTTTATATCTATATTTTATTCAATATATACATACAGATATGATATAAACGGCATTATCAAGCACCAATGCTTGTTTTGCAAGCAGGTTCAGCCTGCATAAAGATTTCGGAAGAGGTGGGAAAACTATGGGAAAACGTTTCCGCAAGGCTATGGCGTTGGCTCTTGCTGCAGCAACCGCTTTTGGTTCATTCGGCATCCATGCTTTGGCAGCCGAAGAGGGCCCGACATTTACGCTGCAAGCCACATGTTTTGACTGGGGAGAAGCAATTACAGGCGTTGTGATCGACATGGGAGTACCGGTCGATCCATCCAGCGTCGACGTGGATGATTTCTCCTACTCAGCTACCGTCACCTACTTTAGTTACGCAACTTATTCAAATGTTACAGAGGAAGTTACGAGGGCTGTAAAAAGCGTCGAAGTAGACGGAAGCAAGATCATTCTACATCTTGAAACCGAGTTCAGCGACACACACAAAGTCTATCCCGATTCGGTCGAGAACAGCAAACTCGCTCTGGTCGGTGAAGTCAAGTCAGCAAACGGCACATCGTTTTCAAAGGATACAGTCTTTACCTGCACCGCGCTTGTAAGTCCCGCTGTGGATGCTTTTATTGAGGGAAAGACGGATAAGCTGAACTACCGCCTGTATGTCCCGGAAAGCGTTGAAGCCGAAGCGCTGGTCGTCTGGCTCCACGGCGGCGGCGAGGGCGGCAGGGACAACCGCAAGCAGATTGCCGCAAACCTTGTTACTGCCTGGGCTTCGGCAGAATCACAGGAAGCGCTCAGAACTGCATACATACTCGCTCCTCAGTACAACGAAACCACTAACAGGCATGACCCGGAAGCCGTAATGGAAGCTATCGAAAAGGTCATGAGCGAGTACAACATCGATAAACGCCGCATATATGTCGGCGGTTGCTCTATGGGCGGAATGGGTACGATCGATATGATCACAAGGTACCCGACATTCTTTGCGGCTGCGTTCCCGATTTGCCCGGCTTCACAATTGTCTGAAGAAGCTGCCGACGCGATCGCATCCGCTTCTGCGAAGTTCTCATTTAAGCAGTTCAACATTGATATGGCAGATGAAGACGTTAAATTTGGTTCTACCGCCGTTTATTTCATCCACAGTGTCGATGACACGACCTGCACACCCGCTAACAGCATAATATCATTTAATCGGCTGATCGACGCATACTCCAAAGTCGGAGTCGCTGCCGAAGATGCTCCGGTATACATAACTCTATTCAGACAGGTCGATTTTGACGGACTGCCGCCATTCATGGCCCCTTACCTGGGTCATTGGAGCTGGGTATACGTCCATAATAACTTCGACTGTGAAGGCGACGACTATGACGGAAGGAACTACCTTGACCCAACTGTCGATACCGAACAGTCCGACGGAAGCAATTACTATGTAAAGGACGGCCTTGTCCATTTCCGCTATGATAAGAATGTATATTACTATGATTTTGGCAACGGGCCTGAACTGTTGACCGATATTTCCGTGTTCAAGCAATATGGGGGTACCGTAGAATTCGACAACTCGAAACTGACAACCGAAACCGAGACTGAATGGTTGTCTGCCCCAAGTATGAAGCCTACCGGTTTGACAGATAACGCATGCCGTCCATATACAAGCTTCTTCGATTGGCTTTCGGACCAGGTCATGGAAGTGGTCGGATACGGCCCGACCCATCCGGAAGTCGTAGTCGATGAACTATATGAGGAATATAAACACGAGCTGGATTATACGGTCGGTAATGACAACAGCATGTACTACTATCTGTATGATCCCATTGCTCACGGTGCAGATCCCGGCAAAAAATATCCTCTTGTTGTGGTATTCCATGGAGCAGGCAACGGTATGGAAGGCAACAAGTGTGTTTCTTATACGGATATGCATACTTATGCGTCACCGGAATACCAGGCCTTGTTCGCCGATGGCGGAGCTTATCTCCTCTTCCCCAAGGCCAATGAGTACAAGGCCGACAACAGGAATGCAGGCACCTGGATGACCGATAACGACGGGGATAACCGCTCTGACTATAATAAAGAAGTACATGCAATAATTGACGAAGTTATCAGTAAAAATCCAAATATCGATCCGCGTAAAGTTGCGATAGGCGGGACTTCTGCCGGCGGCTATATGACATGGAGCATGCTTAGCGAGTATGCCGACGAGTATGCAGCAGCCTTCCTGATCGCTGCTGCCAAAATACCGACACCCGAAGAGCTTAAATGGTACGACGAGCTCGAACTCCCAATCTGGATCATTCACGGCATCAATGATGAGCTCGTAAAATACGATTCATTTATCAAGCCGTTGATCCCGACACTTGAAAAGATGAAAAACGTTCGTCTCACCAGCCTGAAGTGGATCCGGTATGGCGATCACAGTCTCGAGTATCTGCCCGCCGCGTTTACCGGAGTCCCGATGAGCCAGCATCTTGCACTCTTCGCCCTCGGGTCGAACCTGGTCTATGATGACGGTACACCGTATGACAGGAATTATCCCGACGGATTCATTGCCTGGCTGAACGAATCATTCAAGGCTGCCGAGGTTAAACCTGTCCAGCCTGAAGCTCCCGAAACCCCCGTAACACCTGAAGTCCCCGGTGAGCCCGAAACACCGTCCGCTCCGGAAACCCGCAACACCTATACGGTTGTAAAGGGTGATACTCTTTGGGGCATAGCAAAACGCCTTACCGGAAGCGGTTTGAACTGGATCAGGATCTATAACGAAAACAAGTCTGTCATAAAGGATCCGAACCTGATCTACGAAGGACAGACATTGGTTATACCTCAATAATCTCACTTTCTGTTGACAGGAAGAGTCTGTCATGTAGTCCGTGGCAGACTCTTCATATATCAATAGCCTAAAAAGACGCATCTGTCTAAGAAACACAACACTGGTTTCAGTGACCGATAAAAACTTGACCGATGCATTAATTGATTTTATAATTGCATAAATAACCATTCGATATATCAAATTACAAACGGAGGAACCTAGAATGGCACTCGTACAAGCAACCTATTTCTCAAAAGCGTTAGCCAGAAATGTCACGATCACCGCTGTTATCCCTGCATCAAAAATGGTATTTCCGGGAACGCCGCTCCCTGAGAAAAAGCCGTTCAAAACGCTTTATCTCCTGCACGGCATACTCGGCAACCACGCCGACTGGATAACAGGATCGAGGATCCGCATGCTGGCTGAAGAAAATAACCTTGCGGTCATCATGCCCTCCGGCGAGAACAGTTTCTATGTTGACGATGAAGCTCGCGGAAACATGTTCGGGGAGTTCATAGGCGTGGACCTTGTCGAAGCTACACGCGAAATCTTCAGGTTGTCCGATAAGCGTGAAGACACATTTATAGCCGGACTTTCCATGGGCGGATATGGTGCGATCCGCAACGGGCTGAAATATTGCGACACATTCAGTCATGTCGCAGGACTCTCATCAGCGCTGGTTACATATCGTGCCCCCGAAGCCACAGAGGATGCACCCTTTAGATTTGGTAAGAGAAGCTACTTTGAAGCCATCTTCGGAGATCTTGACAAGCTGCGCGAAAGCGACAAGGACCCCGAGGGAGTTCTAAAGATAATAAAAGCTCAGGGTAAACCAGTACCGAAAATGTATATGGCTTGCGGTACGGAGGATCCTCTTGTAGATGTCAATCGCAGATACAGGGATTTCCTGATTTCCGAAGGAGTAGACCTCAAATACGAAGAAGGCCCGGGCGCACACGACTGGAAGTTCTGGGACACTTATATCGAAAAGGTGATTCAATGGCTGCCATTATAGGTTGTGACATACATGCATGATAGCACGATAGGTAATCAGACATAATATTCACTAACCTATAAGATTCAGACCTTTTTTGATACTCGGTCTAACTCAAACACCCGAAAGCTAATAAAGCTTTCGGGTGTTTAATTGCCAATACCATTATTGAGTTTTCGCGCAATGTCGACGAAAAGAAATAGCAGGAGGGATCAAAGCAGATACAGGGATATACTCATCATCACTTTCCAAAAGCCGCCTGATCCATCACCGGGCTTGAACGCTTCTCAATATCCGGAAATCTGCGCTCTAGCGCCGCAAAGGATATCTCCACGTCCTCATGAACTTCGTCCGGCGTATATGCACCCACAGTGACCAAATCGCACTCCCTGATAGTATTCCAGACAAAATTGAGCCCTACAAACGGCGTTACCCTTCCCGCGGCCATAGGCTTTATCGTGATGACCGGTTTTTTTGCATCATGTATGATGCGCGCGACAGTCTCGATTTCAACCTGCATCAGAAAACCCATGCAATTATATATCTGTATGTATGTCTCAACATCGTATCCGTTCGCGTCACTGTAAACCACAAGCTCAGGCATATGCGCGGAAAGACCCGGTACCATCCCGAAATCACGGATCATTTTAGTATAGTCACCAAGCCTCCTTATCTCAGCCTTGTTCTTGTCCACCAGCTGCTCAGCACAGGAATGGTGGATAAGACATATTTTCGCCCCGTTTTCACGGCTCTTCCTGAATACATCCTCAGCCTCCCTGCGGGCATCGGCATTATCATCAACATTTACAAATGGCGTGTCTATCATTATTATCTCCCGCCCGAGCTTCTGCTCAGTCTCCTTTACAGCCCTCACAAGCATGGGGGACGCACTAAACGGAGCCATGATAGTGTCCACACCATACACCATGTACGATTCAATTATCGCTTTGAATGGCCCGATGTCCGAGTAGCGGTCCCTTATCATTTTGTCAGCGGCCGCCCCTGTGTGGCTGAACCCCAGCAACCAGTTAGATCCCATCACCATTCTCGATACTGATATGCCGCCGATTTCGGTACGCGGAAAAAGCTTGCTCATAACCGACCTCCGTTCCCTGAGTCTTCATAATTTTCATATTAAACTGCCCCGGAACCATTACATATTAAGTATCACATTTCCATATCTCACTGTCAACACGATCATAGTTGAAATTACAACTTTTATAGACACTTTTCATCAACTCAATGGTTTTACTGGTCTTTTATCTTGCTAAAATTCGACATTTGTATTATAATACCAGAAAGCAAAGGCAACTGTTTTTGATGTATGAGCCATGATCAGGCAGCTCATAAGCTTTTGCTTTTTATTATTGGATCCGGCTTTCCGCTCTGACCAGATATGCCCGGGTCCTGCTCAGAACCGAACCTGTCAGTTGATTAAACCGGCATTGCTTATTCAATAATATAATACATCTGACACTATGTATATGAAACAGGAAAATAAACAGAAGGAGATCAAAATGAAACGCATCACAAAAACATTGGCGGCCATACTGTGCTTCACACTTCTGCTTGCTTTCAACCCATTCTCAGTCCCTGTCTTTGCGGACGAAGCCGGATCGGGCGGAGAAAACACATCAGGAGAAAGCGCTGCGGCAGGTGAAGCGCTTGCCGAAGTTGTCTTTGATCTTGAGAAAGAGGTCCTGGATTGGGGCGAAGGCATAACAAAGGTACATATCAGGTTTGATTATGAAATCGACCCGGTATCTGTCGATGCCAAAACCTTTTCCGTCAAAGTCGGCAATTTCCAAAGGACCATCACCAGGATAGAGGTCCTGGGCAGCGAGGTCGTCATCACGATGAAATCGACTCAGAATTCCCCCGGGATCAACTCCCCCATAAAAAACTATTCAATAGTCCAAAACTCCGTTGTAAAGATGCTGGATGGTTCTGAATTATCCCCGGGCTCGGTTTCTTATGTTCACGGAAAAGAATATAATGCCCAGACTGCCAAGTTCACTTATCATGTATCACAGGGCGGAATGAAATACCGCATGTATTCACCTCCTGTGGAAGACGGCGAGGATTATGCAGTCATATTCTGGCTTCACGGATACATGCAGGGTGGCAGCGACAATGAAAAGCAGATCCTGGAAAACAGGGTGACATACTTTGCAAGCGATGAGGTCCAGGAAAAATTCGGCGGCATGTTTGTAGTTGCGCCGCAAAACCCGGAGGACGAGAAAACGTGGAGCTGGATGCAGACAGACGAGACCGGCAGGTCATCCTCCCTTCCCGTACTTATATCCCTCATCAATGAGGTGATGGAGAACAACCCGATCGATAAGGACAGGGTGTATATTGGCGGTTTTTCTGCCGGCGGCTTCATGACATGGCACACCATTCTGGAATATCCCGAACTTTTCGCGGCCGCTATACCGGTCTGTTCGGCTTACGCACCGACAGCGGACGAGCTGAAGGTGCTCAAAGACATGCCCGTTTGGATCGTCCACAGCGCCAATGACCCTGTTTGCCCGGTTGCCAACAGCAGGAATGCATATGAATACCTGACGAAACTCCACGGCAGCACGGAGGTCCGCTATACTGAATATCCGAATGTCACGACAAAGGACGGAACGGTATATAACGGTCACTTCTCCTGGGTCTATGTTTGCTCGGACTATTATTCAAGAGAATACGGCGAAACATATATGGATTGGCTGGCGCGCCAGACCAGGGACAAAAGCGACGCAACTTTCGATATTGAGGCGGAATCGTTCGATTATGGCGAAGACGTCACCAAAGTAGTGATCGACATGAAGGAGCCTGTAGATCCCGAATCCATAACTGTGAATACTTTTCGAGTGTCAGTATTGGAATACCCATATTTCAACTGGCAGACCCAAAAGGAATCTACTATCGAGTCACTGGACCGCAGAGTGACAGGGGTTTCGGTTGACGGCAGATATGTCACTCTTAATCTGGAGCATGGCTTCGGAGTGAGCGGCGCATCTACGCTTTTGTATAACGGCAAGTTATGGCGCAACATACCCATCGATCTGAAGTACGAGGTCACACAGAACGCCGTCTTCAAGCGAGCTGACGGGAGTATCGTCGCGGTCGGAGACAAGACCTATACGCAGAAGAAGATGTATAATAAGCTCGTGGACCGTTTCGATAAATATGTAGATGTCAGCGGTATTAGTTATGCCCTGTATGAACCTGAACTGGAAAGCGGAAAAAGATATCCGCTGATAGTGTGGTTACATGGAGCCGGCGAGGGCGGATTTGACAACAAGGTCCAGATCCGGGGCAATAAGGTCATCGGGTTGATCACCGACGAAGTCCAGTCCCTGTTCGGCGGCGGAAGAGGCGCTTATGTCCTTGCGCCCCAATGCCCGACCGGATGGATGGACGATGCAGACTTCAACAGGCGTTCCGATTACCTTGAAGATGTTATCGCTCTGATAGAGAGAATCATCAGCGAAAAGAAAGTCGATGAGGACAAGGTCTATATAGGCGGGTGCTCAATGGGCGGTTATATGACCTGGAATGTCATTCTGACACGCCCAGACCTGTTTGCCGCCTCGTTCCCTGTATGTCCTGCATATACTCCTACCGAGAAGGAGCTGCAGGCGGTCGTCGATCTGCCGATATGGATCGTCCACAGCTCCGACGATACAACTGTCAGAGCAGCGCAAACAAGCCGTATGACTGTTCCGATGCTTGAGAAGCTCGGCGGCAGTGTCCGCTACACGGAATTTGAAAGGACAGAATACAACGGACATTGGTCCTGGCAGTACGTATTCAACAATTTCTACTCGGAAGAATACGGCGAGACCATCATGCAGTGGCTTGCGGCACAGGACAGGAAGCTGAACGCTCAAAAGCCTTCAGATAACGATGCCGATGTGTCTCCTTCGGAGATGCCGTCTGATGATGTGACCCCTGATGATTCGGATGTATCCGAGGAGGGACCGTCCGATAATAAGACAGTCAGCTTAGCGATCATAGGTGTCATCATAGCAGTTGTGGCATTGGTCGCGGTTGTGATAATATTTATGAGCAAACGTAAACCTTCAGGCAAGAAATAACAACTGTTAATTGATACGGAGGATTTGAGATGGGCTGCCTTGGGAATATACTCTGGTTTGTATTAGGCGGATTCATATTAGGACTGTTCTGGTTGTTGACCGGTATTCTATGGTGTATTACCATTGTCGGAATCCCGGTCGGCATGCAGTGCTTTAAATTTGCTGCCCTTTCCTTTTTCCCGTTCGGTAAGGAAATCGTATTCGGGGGCGGGGCGGGTTCAGTCCTTCTCAATATCCTCTGGCTTATATTCGGGGGCTTTGAAATCGCCGTTACGGCCGCGGCACTTGGAGTTGTCTTTTGCATAACGATAGTCGGAATCCCATTCGGTTTGCAGTACTTCAAAATTGCCAAGCTTGCGCTCTTCCCCTTCGGTGCGAGCGTACGCTAAGCCGCGGTGACGGCTCCCGGCGAAAAGCTGACGGTCCGACTCTTAAGCCAAAAATGCCCGACAGCCATTGTTGCTGCCGGGCATGTATTTTGGGTTTTTCAACAGGCCCATCTAATAAACTTATAGTATAATTCAGAACAGTTTCAACTGATCATTTTCTGATTTGTCCTCAAATTCATGGATATATGAAAATATCTCGTTAGTATTATAGATGATCCCGTTTTCCCTGCATGTCTCGCGAAAAAGTCTCATCAGCCTGTCGTTGTTGTCGCTTCTGAGTTCATATGCAATGCCGTATTTCTTACGGTATTTTTCTTTCAAGCCCGGAAAGTGTTCGTCCAGTTTCTGATAGAAATACTCCCTGTTCCCTTCACGCAGCGTCATCCCAATTCCGAAGCACAGGATCCCGTACACCTTTGCTTCTATGCAATAGCTCAAAATCCCCGTCAGGTTTTCTTCGGTGTCGTTGATGAACGGCAGAATCGGACTTAACCAAACAACCGTTGGGATTTGGTTGTCCCGCATGATTTTCAGCACTTCGAAGCGTTCTTTTGTTGTGCTCACATTTGGCTCAAGTATCTTGCACAGGCCTTCGTCATAGGTGGTCATGGTGATCTGGACAACACATTTGGCTTTGGAGTTGATGCTTTTCAACAGATCCAGATCTCTCAGGATCCTGCCGGACTTCGTCAGAATAGACAGCCCAAAGCCATACCGGTCAATGATCTCAAGGCATCTGCGAGTGTACCGGAGCTGTTCCTCTATCGGGATATAAGGATCGGTCATTGACCCCGTGCCTATCATGCACTTTTTTCTTTTGCGCTTGAGCGCGTCCTCAAGGAGCTCCGGGGCATTCTCCTTGACCTCGATATCCTCGAACTCATGATCCATTCGATAGCACTTGCTTCTAGAATCGCAATATATGCAGCCGTGCAAGCATCCCCGGTAAATGTTCATCCCGTTGCTTGACGACAGTATTCCTTTGACCTTCTTAAAATGCATATTTACACCTTTTCATAGAGACCGGAAAGGCATAGGGAGCCATGATAATATCACTCGACCTCAAATTCGATCGTCACCTGGGCCGTCTGGTCAGTAGATATGTAAAGAGTTGCTTTACCGGTTTTGCCTATTGTGCGCAGATAGGCTCCGCACATGCCTCCTTCGGCAGTGACAACTGAGGGGCCAACCAGTTCGACCGGTCCTTCAAGGGACAGAGTCACCGGAAGCTGCGCATAGCTTGCAAGGTTGTTATGCTCGTCGAATATCCTTATACGCACGGCAGCCATATCATAGGTGTTGCCCTCGCGAAGCTTTATCTTGCTGGGGATAGCCTCTATATGCAGCTCTTTGCCCGGTCCGCGAACGCATGAAGCCACTACCTTCCCGTCCTTTTTGGCATCAAACCGCCACAGGATCGCTCTGTCTCCCCAGTTGCTGACATACTTGCCGTACAGTTCAACCGCTTTCTGAAAGTCGATCTTATAACGTTTCATACACCAAAGCATCCTGAGCTTATCGGCCAGCGGGAGATTTGCTATCCCATGTTCCGCTACGGCGACCAGGCATTGCTTGAGTGCCTCAGCCTGACCGGCAGGATACCCTTCCTGCGTTTCCAGAAGATTTCCGATCATGTCATCTATCGGTATCGGCCCATGCTTCAGTCCTGCCCAGCCGTGCGGCTTGAATGTCCTGACGTATTTCCCGTTCTTATACAGATCAACTTCGTCGGCATTGGTAAAAATATACGTGGTGCCGATTTTCCCTGCAGGGTAATCACCTATATCCATTGGGGATCCGATCTCCAGGACAGGTCTGCCGTCACCCTGGCTTGCGTACAAAGCCGCCGCCAGTTTCGGGTTCCGGAAAGCGTCCATAACACCATGGTAACACACCCTGTCGCCTGATCCGAAATCCTTGTGGGTAGGATAGTCAAACATGCACCATCCGATGCATCCGGCGTGCTCCCCGCTTGCCATTGCCGCGTCAAGGACCCTGCCATGCCGCAGAGCATGCTCCTGGCGCTTTTGCCAGGGATCGAATGACTTCGTGGGGAACATATGCCCGTTATGTTCCGTAACGATCAGCGCCTTGGACATATCCGTCGTTACTTTGTTTTTGGGCTTTACACCGGGGTTGTTCCCGGAATGGGAGAAATCATTGTATGCGTAGACATCCTCCAGCAGGCTGCTCTTTTCAATATAGCGCACTCCCGAAGTCGCACGGCTTGGGTCAAGCTCGCTTGCGATCGCATTTGTACGCCTGTACAGTTCGTCGTCATCCTGGCTTTCGTTTATCCTGACACCCCATAAAATTATGCTTGGGTGGTTGCGATACTGAAGGATCATTTCACGGACATTTTCACAAGCCTGTTCTTTCCATGACTCATCTCCGATATGCTGCCAGCCGGGGATCTCCGTGAACACGAGAAGTCCCCTTCTGTCGCATTCGTCTATAAAGTGCCGGCTTTGAGGATAATGGGAAGTCCTCACGATATTGCACTGCAGTTCTTCTTTCAGGATACGTGCATCTTCACGCTGCAAATGCTCCGGTGCCGCATATCCGATATACGGGTAGTTTTGGTGGCGGTTCAATCCGCGCAGGAAGACGCGCCTGCCGTTCAAATAGAATCCATCCGTCCTGAACTCCGCGGTCCTGATCCCAAACGTTACGATTTTGCTGTCACAAATTCCATTTTCATCGTTCATCAGTGAGACTTGACAGTTGTATAGCTTCGGATTGTCTATATCCCAAGGTTCTGCACCGGGAACGCGTATATCAAACACAGCGTATCCGCTTGTATCAACTGGACCGATTTTCTCGGCAAGACATCTTTCTCCATCAGTAATGCGGACAATTACCTGTCCAGGCCCTCCGCTGACTGTTACTCCGCTGACTGTTACCTTTACACTTACACTGTCAAGCGCTGGAGTAGTGATGTATACATCCTCGATATAGCTCTGAGTTCTAACATCCAGCCATACCTCACGGTACAAACCTCCGTATGTCAGGTAATCAATAACAAATCCAAAAGGAGGAACTGAGCTGTTCTCTGTAGTATCAAGCTTCACTGCGACGGTATTATCACCGCCATATTTTACAAGCTCTGTTATCTCCACTCTAAAAGCTGTATAACCGCATCTGTGTGTAATCGTCTCTGTGCCGTTTATGTACACAGTCGCAATGTGTGCGGCGCCGTCGAACTGCAAAAACAACCGCTTGCCCCTATATTCTTCAGGTATGTCAAGCCTTCTGCGATAGCCGCAAATAAGTTCGTAATCTTCCGGTCCGGCATAATGAAGCGGTATTTCCTTAACTGTATGGGGTATGCGTACCTGTTTTGCTTCACCATCACCATTGAGAAACGCTTCAGACCACTCAGATGTAAACTCCCAGTTATTGCACAGGCTTATCATGTTTGTTCCTCCCCTTCATTTGCTATGGCTGGCAGACGCACAGGCAAAAACGCCTGAACACAAAACGTTATTGCAGATAATTGTCTCTACATTCCCTATTTATATAGTATTGATAATATATAAACACAAAAAATGAGAAATGACAACATGAAGTCAGACTGAAATAACCGATAAGCTCATCATACTTTAATGAAAGCATATCCTGACAAGCTTTTAACCCCTGAGACTTCATATTCTCATCATCTCAATCGTCTGCCAATACAATGGTCACATCAAAGATGATGTGACCAGATAAAATGTTACCGCTTGATCGTATCTTCAGATACCTTCCAGTTTCTTGTATATATCTTCTATGATTTTTGATGCCTGGACCGCATCGGGGCAGGCTCTGATTATACTCCTCGTAAGAATATCGTTGAGTTTGATGTTATACACCGCGTGCGGAGGATTGGTGCTCATATCGGACAACTCAGGTATTGCCTTGAGTATTACTTCTTTAGCAGCTTCATTTTTCATAACTTCACCAAAAGGTGTATCAGGTCCTATTGCATATGGGTTTTTGGCAAACACAGCTACGGCTATTTTGAACTGTATATCAGCAGATGAAAATCCGACCAATAATTCATATTTACCCGGTTCAACAGTCCACGTACCTAAAGCGGGATCGAAGCTTGCAAAGTCCCTTTTATGCAGGTTTATTAAAACAGTTGTTTCATCACCACCTGACAGGCATACCTTTTTAAATCCTTTCAGCTCTTTGACGGGCTTTGAAAGGGTCGGTTTGAGGTGAGAAACATATAGCTGGACTACTGTGGAACCTCTGCGGGTGCCGGTATTTTTGACTCTTACCGGAACAGAAACACTTTCTTCCTTCTCAGCATCAAAAGTTAAATCAAGTACCTCAGGATTCATTTCAAATGTAGTATAGCCCAGTCCATGCCCGAATGGGAACTGCGGTTCTATGCCTTTTTTATCATAATACCTGTATCCGACATATATATCCTCACCATACATAACTACATTATTTGATCCGGGGAAATTTATCCATGTAGGTGTGTCCAGATATTTCTTCGGAAACGTCAATGGCAACCTTCCCGCAGGTTCCTCAATGCCGAATAACATATCGGCCGCAGCATTTCCGCCTTCACAGCCGGGAATGAAAATGCAGAGTATTGCGTCAGCATAGTCTATCCATCTGCGCATATCGACAGGACCCGCAACGTTGAGGACCACTACCGTTTTCATCCCCTGTGATTTTGCCCTTTTCAGCACTTCATCCAGCTTCGATCTGTCTTCGGGCTCAATGTCCATTTCATTGAGATCCGCACCTTCATGTCCTGGCGAACCGACTGTATAAACGAGGTATTCGGCGTTTTCAGGGAATTCTTCGAAGAAGCAGTTATCCGTTCCGTTTATTTCAACCGCCCTGCCAAGTATGCTGCTTGTCCTCTTCGTATATACCTGGGTGCTTCCGCCGCCGCATTCGATCAGGTTGTTGCTCCTCTTACCCCAGAACACGGTTTTTGAACCGGGCTTTATCGGAAGTGCATCGTCATTCTTAAGAAGCACACTGCCTTCTACGACTCCTCTATATGCTGCTTTGATTGAAGTTTCGACACTATATTTTTC